>MDTE01067905.1_pt1 | contig 19906 bp, 14 predicted proteins | sample 811231 | NCBI WGS metagenome assembly MDTE01 (sample SAMN05326651, study PRJNA326480) | marine metagenome | isolation source: seawater | place: Indian Ocean: Red Sea | collected 2010 | reverse complement strand
GCGCCCAAGGCTGCCAAGCCCGCCGCGCCGAAGTGTGCCAAGCCGGCCGCGCCCAAGTGCGCCAAGCCAGCTGCTCCGAAGTGCGCCAAGCCGGCCGCGCCCAAGTGCGCCAAGCCCGCCGCCCCGAAGGCCGCCAAGCCCGCCGCGCCCAAGTGCGCCAAGCCGGCTGCTCCGAAGACGGCCACCAAGGGCTGTGAGTACGAGAAGAAGACCACGTTGTTGCCCCGGATTCGCCTCCCGCGCGTCCGTCGCATCAGCCTCTTCAACAACTAAATCGCATCTCGCGATTTCGTTGAACGGTTGAGAGCACGCCCGGGTCGATCCTCCGGATCACCCGGGCGTGTTCCGTTTTCCCTCGCGGTGCTACAATGCGATCATGCCCCCACCCCAGGCCACTTCCGAGTTGCTCGGTTTGATCGAACGGAGCAAGCTGCTCACACACGAGAAGCTTGTCGAGGCAATTGAGCGGGCGGGCTGCGGGCCGGACACGCCCGCCGCGGAACTCGCCGGTGCATTGGTCAACGAACGGGCGATCACCAAGTTCCAGGCCGATCGACTGCTTGAGGGTCGGCACCGTGGATTCTTCATCGACCATTATCGCTGCGACCACATCCTCGGCACCGGTGGTATGGGTTGGCTGTATCTCGCCACCGACGTCGATAGCGGCAATCTCGTTGCCGTCAAGATGCTCCCCAAGCGGCTCGAGGGCGACACCGGGATGGTGGCGCGTTTTGAGCTCGAGGCCAAGGCCGGGATGCTGCTCAATCATCCCAATATCGTGCGTACCTTTGACCATCAGAGAACCGAGGGCGTCTATGGGGACGTCTACTATGTCGTGATGGAAGTCGTGCGAGGAATCAGCCTGGAAGAACTCATCGTCCGCAACGGGCCTCTCGACTGGACAGCCGCCTGCGACGTAATCCGACAGGCCGCCGCCGGACTCCAGCACGCGCATGACAACGGCACTATCCATCGTGACGTCAAGCCGGCCAACTTCCTGGTCGACACGTCCGGCCACGTCAAGATTGCCGACTTCGGACTCTCCAAGATCGAGTCCGAGGCCGATGACGAGTTTTCACTGCAGATGATCTTCGGTCACGACTGTCTCGGAACCGCCGACTACATTGCTCCCGAGCAGACACTCGACAGCAATGCCGTCGACGGCCGGGCCGACATCTACAGCCTCGGCTGCACCTTCTACGCCACACTGACCGGCAAGCTTCCCTTCCCGTTGAAATCGGTCAAACAGAAGCTCGAGGCACAACGCACGCGGAAGCCCAAACCGGTTACAAGCCTCGTTGAGAATCTCCCACCAGAGATCCCGGCGATTCTTGAAAAGATGATCTCGAAGCGGCCCGAGACCAGATTCCAGAAGGCTCTCGATGTCTGCCGGGCGCTCTCGCCCTTCTCCACGCGGACCCCGGCCCGATTCAGCTTTGACAAGGTGCTTGTCCAGCGGGCCGAGATGGCTCGCAAGAAAATCGCCGCCAAGCAGGCCCACCGCACTGGAGGTTCCTCGGTGATTGCCGGCCACTCCGGCACCGCCCACTCGGCGATCGAAACGTCAATCCGGTCACCCGTTCAACCCGACAAATGACCCGGCCCCAGTGGTCCTTCGCATTGGGGTCCGCTAGTCGGCCGTCCGGCGAGCTTCCGACAGCCGTCGCATCCAGGTTCCGTGACCGGGAGCCAGATCCACAGCCGTTGCCAGTGAGTCTGCGGCCTCCCTGGCCCGTCCGACGACCAACAGCATCGCCCCCAGTTCGCCGTGGCCGTCGGCCATGTCGGGACGATAACGCACCACCTGTCGGAAGCTGCTGATCGCCTCGTCGAGGTTTCCGGCATCTCGTAACGCTCGACCACGCCACAGCCACGCCTCGGCATAGTCCGGTTTGCGTGCGATCGCTGCGTCGAAACTCGACACAGCCGATTCAAAGTTCTTCAACTCACCCTGCACCAGGCCAAGAACCAAACGCAACTCGGCAGAATCGGGGAAGTCGATCACCGCCTGTAGCAGCACTTGGCGAGACTGCTTGGCGCGACCGATGCCCCCCAGTGCCCTGGCCAGTTGCAGTGGAAATCGCACACGCCCCGGATGATCCGCCATCACCTTCTTGAGGTAGGCGATGGCCCGGTCGGCCTGCCCCTGTTCGATCATGGTCTGCGCCTTGACCGCGATCCAGTTCGGGTCCTGCCTCAGCACCAGCACCTCGGCCACGAACGGATCTTCACTCGTCTCGATCTGCGGCATCGTCTCGAGACGTCGTCGAATCGACTCGGCCTCCTGCCGCTCGTCACGTCGAAAGAGCACCTGCGCCAGCAATTCGAGAGCCATGCGGCTTCCCGGCTCGATGTGAGTCACACGCCGACACAGCCTCTCGGCCTCACCCGCATCACCCGCATCGAGCTTGACGCGTGCCAATCCCAGCAGGGCCCGCGTGTTGTCCGGTTCGAGCGACCGAGCCTCTTCGAACAGACGTTCGGCTTCGCTGACACGGTCACTTCCGACGAGCATCTCGGCCAATGTCAATCGCGGGAGCGCCAGGTCGGGCTTGAGCTGGATGGCCCGTCTCAGAGAAGCCTCGGCTCTGCCTGGCTCAACGTTTTCCAGGCTCACCCCCAGCAAGTACGGCCAACGGAATTCTTCGGGGGCCAAACGCTCGGCCCGTTCAAACGCCTGATCTGCCAACAGCTCAAATCCGTGGGCCCGAAGCCTCATGGCCAATTCGCCCCACGCCTCACCCGACCCGGGCTCCCGGCGCACTCGGACCATGGCTTCGTTGATCACCAATCGCACCTCCGGCGTCGCGGTGTCCAGGTCAACCTCGAATTCTTCTTCGGGCCCCCGACGTGTCTCGACGAGCCAAAGAACAACCAGCGACATCAGCAGCAACAGTCCGATCGCCATCCGGCGACCAGGATGAGGGTTCCGACCAGGCGTGTCGGTCGGAGGCGGATTGGCCGATTCTGTTGCCGTGGTTGCGTTGGGTGATTCGGAGGCATCGGCCGTCATCGACTCTCCTCCACGTCGGTCGCCTCGGTCCCCTGGCCTTGCTCAACAACCAGCGTGCGATCGCCATCACCGCCCGGGAAGGACTCACGTCGTCCATCCGGCCAGGTCACTTCAATCCCGTCAAATGACCCGTGCGTGCCCAGCCCGACGTGCACGCGTGGATCACTCGACGAAAGGTAGCTGGCTGCTCGCTGGACCAGCCGGACGACAGTCTTGTCACCCACTTGCACCCGCACCTCCGCCCCCAGTGCAAAACGCCCTCCTTGCTCGGGTAGCGTCGCGCTGATCACGAGCCAATGCGATGGAGAAGATGTTTGCGAAGCGTTGTTGAGCAGCACACGGGCCGGACCGGCGGTGTTGCTGATCACCACGTCCAGATCGCCGTCGTTGTCGAGGTCGCCTGAGGCGAGTCCCCGAGACACCTCGACGCGATTCAAAAACGGATCCGATGCGTGCTCCCAGGACACGAAACGCCCGTCACCGTCATTGAGAAACGCATGATTCCGTTCGGCATAGACCCTCCAGAAATCGGGAACCGAGTCGTCCGGTCGGCTCTCTCCCTGATCGCGCGTCGCGCGCTTCACTCGCCCGTTGACCACCAGCAGGTCGAGATCGCTGTCGTTGTCGAGATCGAGAAACTGGGTTCCGAACCCGGTGAAGCCCAGGCTCGGCATCGCCAGTCCCGCCTTCTGGCTCGATTCCCGAAACCCCGTGTCATCGACACCGAGATACAACGCGTTGTTCTCGCCTTCGAGATGAGTCAGCAGCAGGTCAACACGTCCATTGCCATCGATGTCACCGCATGCGATCCCCATGCTCGCTTGCGGCCGCCCCTGCGCACTCAGAGCGCTTCCCCGAAAAAACGCCTCCTCGCGAAACGTCCCATCCTGTCGATTGACCCACATGAAATTGGCGGCGTGATCATTGGCCACGTAGACATCCGGCCAGTCGTCTCCGTTGAAGTCGGCACAAACCACTCCGAGACCGGGACCGCCTTGCCGAGCGATACCCGATTCCACACTGCGGTCATGAAATCTCGCCACCGGCTTGACCCGGTCCGAATTGCCGGCCTCACCGCCCAGGTTCTTGGCTCCCTGGTTCATGAACAGCTTGTCGGGTTGTCCGTCAAAAACCTGGGGGCCGCAATAGTCGGGATGACCGCTGTTGTCCGGACAGTCTGTGCCTGCTCGAAAGTCGACGTAGTTGGCGACGTAGATGTCGAGCCAACCATCCCGATCCAGATCGGCCATCGCAACCGAGGTGGACCAGGCGGGGTTGTCAATTCCCGCCTCGCGTGTGACGTCCCGAAATGTGCCATCGCGGTTGTTGAGAAACAGCCTGTCGGGCCCAAGGTTGCTGACATAGACGTCGGGGAAACCGTCGTTGTTGACGTCCCCGACGGCCACTCCCATGCCGCATCCGGTATCTTCGAGCCCACTGCCGTTGGTGGCATCGGCAAATCGCCCGTCAGATTCCTGTCGGAACAGACGGTTGGTGACCGATGGATCGGGGCGTGGCTGGCCACGGTCGTCCAGGGCTCCGGTGTTGACCAGGTAGAGATCGAGATCTCCGTCGCGGTCAAAGTCGAATACCGCCACGCCGGGTGGGATCATCTCGGGCATCAGGTACCGCCCGGCCGGTCCGGCATCGTGGACGAACTGGATACCGAGCCGATCATTGGCTTCCGTGAACAGCGCCCCAACCGTGCTCCCACCATCCGCATCGGGTGTTCCAAACGAATCGCCTTCGCATCCGATCGACGCGGCGAACATCACCAGGCAGGTGTGAAGGATGAGCGCACGGTGCATCGGTGCAGTTTAGCACCGGAACGCACCCGGCATTGGTCGAAAACGGCTAGGACGCCCGAGCCGCCAGGTCATCAAAGTGGCTGCCACATTCCCTGAGGTGCTCCATGATTGCCCCGAAGTCACCGCCATGAGCCAGCAGCCGGGCCCCCTGGTCAAACAGCGTCCCCATCATCTCGGTCGCCGCGGGCCGCCCCCAGGCCTTGCCATGGGCCGCAGCTGCTGCCGCCACACGCTCGGTGGCACTCTCGAGAGTCAGGTCGGTCGAGTCGTCCAGGGCGATCCGCATCCCAAGATCACCGGGGCCGATAAACAGCCCGTCGACACCGTCCAGAGCCGCAATCGCCTCAACATTCTCCACCGCCTCAGGTGTTTCAATTTGCACGACGAGCAGGGTCTCTTCGTTCGCCTCACGCACGTACTCGAGATGCTCGGGCAACGAGAAGTCGCAGTCGAGTCCAGCGGCATCGATGCCCCGGTTACCAATCGGCGGAAACTTGACGCTGTCGACCAGCTCTTGGGCCTTCTCGACCGTCGAGACATGAGGAATCATTACTCCCGTGGCCCCATCCTCAAGAAAGCGGTACAGCCGAATCTTCTCGGTCGTCGGGACCCTCAGGAGACAGTCGATGTCGTAGAGCTTGAACAGGGGGAGGATCGCCTGGATCTCACGATCGGTCCAGCATCGGTGCTCGAAATCGAGCCAGATGCAGTCGAAGCCGAATTCCGCCGCGTGGCGAACAAACGCCGGAACAAAGTGCCCCAGACAGCAAATTCTCACAGCCTCGCCATTGGCCAATCGTTCTCGGGTTCGGCTTCGTCGCATGACACTCCTCGCGTAACCAGACAGGGGTATCTGTTCCCCAGCAACTGAGGCCAGACGCTACCGGCTGGGGACCCGAGTTTCAATCGATCCGGATGATACCCCCCTGACATGGCCATCCGACTCAGTCGGAGATCACGTTGCACAAACCCGAATTTTGTGTCACTCTGGAGTCACCCGGCGCCGGTCGAGTAGAGGAATCGGCGTCCGTGACCAGGGGATGCTGCCATGACATTCAAGCGACGACAGTCGTCATCGCTCGCGTTTTCGATCGCCGTCCATGGTGTCGTTCTCGCCGTGCTGGCGCTACTCACCCAGCCGCTCATCCTCGGCGAAACGCCCGCGGTGCTCGAGACGATCATGCAGCCCGAGGAACGGGACCGGGAGGAGTTCGAAAAGGAACTCGACGACTCGGAAAAGATCGCCGAGACCATGAATTTCACCGCAGGCAGCGTTCAGTCTACGGTCGTCGGCGGCTCGAATGCCCCCTTGGCGCAACAGACCAAGGTCGAGATTGACCAGGTGGTCAAGGAGCCTGATGTCGAGATCAAGCTGGCTGACGCCAATCTCCCGGGACTCGACCGCTTGGGCGAGGACCTGGGCGAGGGGGAAGTCACCGGTGAGGTTGGAGCCCTGGTCGAAGGATACGGCGCCGCACTCGATAGACTCACCCAGGAAATGCTCCGGCTGATGCGCACCGAAAAAGTGCTCGCCGTCTGGATGTTTGACGAGTCCGAGAGCATGAAAGACGACCAGGAGGAGCTCAAAGGGCGACTGCACCGCGTCTACGAGGAACTGGAGCTGGTGGAGGACGACGCCCAGGCACTCAACAACAAGAAGATCCGCTCACGACCCAAGAAGGGTGATGACGTCTTGCTGACGGCGATCACCAGTTTCGGAGCCACATTCCGGGTGCACACGCCCAAGCCGACAGCCGACACCAAGATGATCATGCAGGCGATCGATCGGATCCCCATCGATCGAACCGGCAAGGAGAACATGTGTACGGCGATCCAGGCGGCCATGAAGAAGTACGGCAAGATGGCCCGAGGTCGTAAGGTGGTCTTGATCGTCGTCAGCGACGAATCGGGCGACGACGGTGATCCCTTCCTGCCACCGGCCGCCGACCAGATCGAGAACGCCCTGACCATGCTCAAGACGCACAAGAGTCCCATCTACGTGCTCGGCCGAGAGTCCGTCTTTGGCAACTTCTACGCGTACGTCCGCTGGCGGCATCCACAGACCGGCCACGTGCACCGCCTTCCGATTCGTCGAGGCCCCGAGGCTCCGTCGGCTGAGCAATTGCTTTATGACGGCTTCCGCCGGCGATTCGATTCTCACATGAGCGGTTTTGGACCCTACGAGCAAGTCCGGTTGGCGCGAGATTCGGGTGGCATTTTCTTTCAACTTCCTCACGAGGAAGAGAATCTCAACGACTTCAAGAAGAAGCAGTTTGCCGCGCTGACGATGCGAGAATATCTACCAAATCTCGAGGCCCGTCGGGTCTATCTCGAAGAGGCATCCCGGAGCAAGTTCCGCATGGGCATCCGTACGGCCATCGCACTGCTCAATCCGTTCAGTCCGCAGAACAAGGAGCTCGAGATCCCCGAGCGCGAGCATTTCGCGGTCAATCCGGTCCAGTCGACCACGGCGGTCTTGAGACGGCTGCAGCAGATATCGAAAGTGCTCGGGGTGATGGCCAACGCCCACCAGACGCTGGAGTCGATTCGCGCACTGCGGGACTCCGAGCCATCTTTGCGGTGGCGTGCCAATTACGACCTGATGACGGCACAACTGATGGCCTATCGGGTTCGGCTCTTTGAATACGGCATTGCACTCGGCCAGTTTGGCAAAAACATGCCGCGTTTGATCCCTCCCAAGAATCCACCACACAATCGCTGGGCCATTTCGCACGGCGCGGACAAGCTGTTGATGCCCGATGATCAGCAGTCCAAGGCGCTCGGAGTGACGGCAGAACAACTGAGAAGCTATCACCGGGAAGCACTGCAACAACTTGCCGCAGTTCGCGAAGCTCACGAGGGAACGCCCTGGGCCATGCGTGCCGAATGGGAAGAGGGACGCCGATTCGGCGCCACGTTTAGCAGCTGGTACCAGGCCCCGCCTAAGCCGCGTCCTCCTGGCAAGCCGATGCCGAAGCCCATTCCACCGCCGAAGCTCTGATCGGCCATCCGGGCACTGTGCGACGAGCGCTAAGCTTTGCTTGCCGCGCAACAGGACTTCCGACGCCGTCTCCTTGTCATCCCACCTTCACACTCACTCATCACAACCGATGCACATCACCCTCGACTACGGCAAGACCGGACTGGACGTCGAACTCCCCGACGCCAACATCGTGGGCCCCCTGTCCATCAAGCCGATGCCGCCACTCGCGGACCCTGTGGCCGCCGTGGCCGCCAAGGTGGCCGATCCGACCGGATCCGCTCCCTTGCTGGACATCGCTCGAGGCAGACAGACCGCCTGCATTGCCATCTGCGATATCACCCGTCCTGTCCCTAACCAGGTCATCCTCGAGTGCCTGCTCCCGACCCTGGAAGAGGCGGGTATCGCCCGAGAAAACATCCTGATCCTGATCGCCACGGGGATGCACCGCCCGAACGAGGGAGACGAACTGGTCGAACTGGTGGGCGAGGAGATTGCGGCCCATTACCGGGTCGAAAATCACCACGGCCCGATTCTCAACGAACACACGTACCTGGGTGAGTCGCCCCGAGGAGTTCCGGTCTGGATTGACTCGCGGTATGTCGAGGCCGACCTGAAGATCACGACCGGGTTGATCGAACCGCACCTGATGGCGGGCTATTCGGGAGGACGCAAGTTGATCTGTCCCGGGTTGGCTGCGCTCGAGACCGTCAAGGTGTGGCATGGTCCCGACTTCATCGAGCATCCCAATGCCGACTGCGGGATCCTGGAAGGAAACCCGGTTCACGAGGAGAACACGGCGATCGGCCAGATGGCTGGCTGTGACTTCATCGTCAATGTCACGCTCGACGAGAAACGGCGGGTCACCGGCGTTGTGGCCGGCGACATGATCGGCGCCTTCGAGGAAGGCGTGGAGCTGATCCGGGGCGTGGTCACTGCCGAGGTCGACGAGGCCTGCGACGTGGTGGTCACCAGCTCAGCCGGTTATCCGCTCGACACCACGTTTTACCAGGCGGTCAAAGGGCTCACCGGAGCCCTGCCGATTGTCAAGCAGGGGGGCCGCATCATCATCGCCGCCAGTCTCTCCGAGGGAGTCGGCAGCGCGGAGTTTCAGAGCCTGTTTGAGGACAACGAAAACCTCGACGTCTTCATGGAACGCATCCTCGGCAAGGACTACTTCGTGATGGACCAGTGGCAGCTCGAGGAGCTGGCCAAGGTGCTCAGGAAGGCTCACGTCACCTTTGTCAGCGATGGACTCTCGGCCGAGCGGCTCAGCGAGCTCTTCGTGGAATCGTCCGCGACGGTGGAAGACGCGGTCGCAGACGCCCTGGCCGACTACGGCGAGGACGCCACGATCGCCGTGATCCCCAAGGGGCCCTACGTGCTGCCGGTCGTGGCCTGACCGCCGGGATACCCCGAACGCCCCGATTCACCTCGCAACGTCAGCACCACTCGGCGACTGCCGGCATGATCACGGTGCTCCACCAGGTAAATGCCCTGCCAGGTCCCCAGCGCCAACCGTCCGTTGGAAACCGGAACGGACAGGTCACAGCCCAGCAGCGAGTTCTTGACGTGCGCGGGCATATCGTCGGGGCCCTCCAGCGTGTGCCGGTACGGGAAGTCCTCGGGCGCGATCGCGTTGATCGAGGATTCCAGGTCCACTGGCACGTCCGGATCTGCGTTTTCGTTGATCGACAACGACGCCGAGGTGTGCTGGATGAACAGGTGAAGCACGCCACACGAAATCTCGGACAATTCCGGCAGCGCCGCCACCACCTCTCCGGTCACGAGATGCCAGCCGCGAGACAGCGGCGGGAGTTGCAACGTCCGCTGGATCCAGTCCATCGTTCTGTCCGCTGTCAGTGGGATTCCTGGCCTGACGCGCCCACCTGGCCACGCCATCTCAGGTAGTGATCAGCCAGCACGATCGCCACCATCGCCTCGGCCATCGGCACAAACCGGGGAAGAACACACGGATCGTGCCGCCCCCGGGTCTGGATCGTCGTCGGTTCTCCGTCCGTGGTAACCGTCTGCTGCTCCTGGGGCAGGCTGCTGGTCGGCTTGACCGCAGCTCGCAGCACGATCGGCAGGCCGGTGGTGATGCCGCCAAGCATCCCGCCATGTCGGTTGGAGTGCGTCGTGATCTCACCCGTCTGAGGATCTGTGGTGAAGAGGTCGTTGTGTTGGCTGCCATGCATCTCGGCACACCCGAACCCGATGCCGTACTCGACACCCAGCACAGCCGGCAGGCTGAACAAGGCCTTGGCGAGATCAGCCTTGATCTTGTCAAACACTGGCTCGCCCAGCCCCGGCGGCACACCCGTCGCCACGATCTCGGCAACACCCCCGACCGAGTCGCCGTCCTTTCGGACCGACTCGATCAACTGGACCATCCGACCAGCCGCCTGGTGATCGGGACATCGCACGATATTGGGAGTGCCATCACCCAGGGTCTCAACAGACGTCGCCTCAACCGCCGCGGGATCCGGCACATCCGCCACGATGTCGCCCACCTGCACCACATAGCCTGTCACCTGGCCACCAAATGACTCGGACAGGAGCTTTTTCGCGACCACACCCGCAGCCACGCGAACCGACGTTTCCCGGGCACTCGAACGACCGCCCCCACGGTAGTCCCGGAATCCGTACTTGGCATCGAAGCTGTAGTCGGCGTGCCCCGGGCGGTACTTGTCCTTGATGTCGCTGTAGTCACGACTGCGCTGGTCGGTGTTGCGGATCAGGATCGCCAGGCTTGTTCCGGTGGTACGTCCCTCGAAGACCCCCGAGAGGATCTCAGGCTCATCGGCTTCCTTGCGCTGGGTCACGATGTGGCTCTGGCCGGGTCGCCTGCGAGCGAGGTCACCGCGCAGGTCTTCCACCTCCAGCGGCAGCCCCGGTGGAACACCGTCGATGATCACGACGTTGCCCGGCCCGTGGCTCTCGCCTGCGGTCGTCACGCGAAACGCCTGTCCGAACGAGTTTCCGGCCATGAGGCGATTGTAGTCGAGACCCCGGCACGCCGGGCAGAGAGCCGAGTCCTAGGTCCCGGCGTCGGCTGAACCAGTCAGCGGCAGCTGCAACAACCGGTACAACCCGACCAGCCGCTTCCGTTCTTCCGCCTGTTTCCTGGTATCCAAGCCCTTGCGGTAGGACTCGAGCGGAGACCAGCTCTTCGTCCGAGCGCATTGCTGCAAGACCTTGACGAGCGGGTCCTTGCTGTCATGCACGGTCTCGACGAGATCCAGGAGCACCGATGGTCGCTTGCTGGGATCCAGCCTCTTCAACAGGACCTCGCTTCCGCCTCGAACCTCCAGGCTGCGGCATCGCATGACGTATCCCGACGGGAAGGCCTCACTCGCGGAAAATCGCCACACGACGCTGTCGCCTCCACTGAGTTTCCCATTGGTTTCCACGATCCGGCCGGGCAGTCGGAGCGACACATCAAAGTGACGCTGCGTGCCGAAAATCTGCAGTGGAATTGGAGGACGATACAGGCCCCAGATCCTGGTCCCGAGGCGGCTGGTCAGAGCCTTGTACTTCTCCTCGGATCCAAACTGTCTCTTGACCACCTCCTGGTAAGCGGCCTCAAGAGGGGTTGGCGGCTCCTCCTCTCCTGTTGGTGCCCGGTCCGGTTCCTCGGCCGGCTGCATGAGCTGCAGCCAGATGAGGATCTCGTCGATGTGTTCGCCGGAAATGGACTGGCCGCTGCTGGTCGTGACCTCCTTCCTCAACAGGCTGCGAAGAAAAGGAAGCACAAAACGCGTGTCGCCGTCCTTCGGAATCGTCTTGAGCAACTGCCCCTTGTCGTCTGCCATCCTCAGGCCGTGCCGTGCGAGCAACGAGATGATCTTGGTCTGTGCAACTTCGTCGGCAACCTTGTCTCCGGCGATCGCCACCTGGAGATCGAAGTCCAGCAAGTCCGCGACCAGGGAGGCGACGTTCGTGCGTGCCCAGCGTTCCAGCCCGTCGAAACAGTAGGTATTGCCAAAGCGTTGCCGCAACGAGCCGAAGGCCACGTCAATCCCTGTCTTGACGAGTTGGTCGCGCGCCCGGCGACGGTCGTCCAACTCCACGACGTCGGTCAGCGTCTCACGCCAGGAGTGCTCAATCACCAGTCCGAGGTCGTGCCTGCGATACTCACGTTGGAGTGTTCCTTTTCGATCGAGTCCCTCAGCCTCGAGCACGAAATGACCCGGAATATCTGAAACCCTGTCGAAAGTTCCCCAGAGCGAGGTGTGTTCTTCCATGGCCCCGTTGGCGGACGCGGGCTCACCCTTCTTTCGCTTCAAAGCCTTCATCGAGCGAATCAGCGTTCCTTGTTCCGGCCGACCGACGCTTCGTTTGCCCGTCCAGGCGGGGTCATTCCCCACGTTCCCTGGCAGCGTCGAAGGGGACTGGCAAATCGCACGATCAATGAGTCCGTCGCTGCCGATCACGGTTTCGATCTTGTAGCGTTCGTGCGTGCAGCCACAAAACGCCAGCGACAGCATCACTGTCACACACGGTGCGAACACCGGGTGAACCCGCCGGTCGAGAATGCGGATGATCGATGTGACAGATGTGCACAACATGCCTAGATGGTGGGCCACCCTAGTCGCGGTTGCAATGACATTCCTTGACGCCGGCAGACCACCTCAGAACAATCGCTCTCCGTTGTGCGCGCCCCATTTTGACACACCCAGAGAAGCCTGAGCGATGTTCGAGCAACTTGAAGCCGCCCCACCTGATGCCATCCTGGGTCTCAACGAGGCATTCGCCCGGGATACGACCGAGGGCAAAATCAACCTCACCACGGGTGTCTACAAGGATGCCGGTGGCACCACACCCGTGCTGGCATGTGTAAAGGAGGCTGAACGTCGACTGGTCGAAACCGAGTCGTCCAAGGGCTACCTGGGCATCGACGGTATGCCGGACTTCGGAGACGCCGCACGGCAGCTCCTGTTTGGCGCCGATCACGAGATCACCTCATCTGGCCGTGCCGCCACGATCCAGGCTCCCGGAGGCACCGGCGCGTTGCGTGTCGCTGCCGAATTCCTGGCCACCGCTTTTCCCGGAACCAGGATCTGGGGCAGCCAGCCGACATGGCCCAATCACCCGAACATCTTTCGAGCCGCTGGACTCGAACTCGGCGAGTACGCCTACTACAACGCCGAGTCTCGTGGCCTGGACGCCCCGGCGCTGTTCGACTCACTCGCCCAGATCCCGGAGGGCGACATCGTCTGCCTGCACGCGTGCTGCCACAACCCGACAGGTGTCGACCCATCACCCGAACAATGGCAGCAGGTGGCCGACATCGTGGCCGAGCGACGTCTGCTGCCGCTGGTCGACTTTGCCTACCAGGGATTCGGCGATGGACTCGAGGAAGATGCGGTTGGGCTACGGGCCCTGGCGAAGCCCGGAAGCCGCCTGCTGGTCGCGAGCAGTTTTTCCAAGAACTTCGGGCTGTACCGCGAACGTGTCGGGTCGCTGACAGTCGTCACCGGATCGCCCGAAACCGCCTCGATCGTTCTCAGTCGACTCAAGCGAACGATCCGATGCAATTACTCGAACCCACCGGCCCATGGCGCCTCGACCGTCACCACAGTCCTTGCGGACGACTCTCTACGGAGCCAATGGGAGTCAGAACTGGCCGACATGCGGAATCGGATCAACGACATGCGGATCGCACTCGCCGAAGGACTTGCCGCGGCGGCTCCCGACCATGATTTCAGCTTTATCACCAGGCAGCGGGGCATGTTCAGCTTCTCGGGCCTGACCGCCGAACAGGTCGACAGGCTCAAGGAAGAGCATGGTGTCTACATGGTCAGAAATGGTCGCATCAATGTCGCCGGGGTCACCAGCGACAACGTGGGTCGACTGTGCGAGTCGATCGCGAAGGTCCTCTGACGGTCCGCCGGGACGGACACGCGTTGCTTCCAGCCGACAAAACGTCGACAATGGCTGTGAGTCGAATTCCAGTCTGATCCGGGCAACGCATGAGCGGCATTGACCACGAACGACGATCCGGCACACGGCATCAACAGCGGTTGGGTGGCGTGATTTTTGCCCTCGTCTCGTTGTCCGCGCTTGTTGCACTCACCACCGACGCCGGTATCGCGCGTGGAGCGGACGCGCCGTTCTCCTCGGGTCGAGACATCGGCCAGCTCGTGCCGTCTTTCTATGTGCGGGCCGTCACCGGCCCGCTCAGGAACAAGTCGGTCTGCTATGTCTGCCGCAACGGGTCCCGTCCGACGGTGATGATCCTGTTTCGCGACACGGAGCAGGCTCTCGGCAGCCTGCTCAAGGACATCGACAAGATCGTGGATGCCAACCGCGCCGAAGGGCTCCGGAGTTTTGGCGTTCTCGTGTCGCCCGAACCAGGCAAGGCCATCTCCCGGCTCCAAACGATGGCCTTCAACCGCAAGATCAACTTGCCCCTGGCCGTGGCCACCGATGTGGTGGGTTCACCGAGTTGTCAAAACCTCAACGACAAGGCATCGGTCACGGTTGTGCTGTACCGGCGTCAGCGGGTCGTAGGTCGGTATGGCTTCCGTGCCGGTGCATTGGACAAGAAGGGGGCCCGCGAGGTTCTTGCGGGCGTCCGACGGTTGCTGGATGAGTCGTAGGCTGGCATGAACGACACGTCCCCCCCTCCGGCATCGTCCACGGACGCATCTGCCAGCCGTACGCCTCGCCGCGGGTCACTGGGCGTCCTGTTCCTGACGGTCTTCGTTGATCTCGTCGGGTTCGCCATCATCTTCCCACTGTTTCCGGACATGCTGGAGCACTATGTCGAGACTGATGGCGAGGGGAGCCTGATCGGCCAGTTCTCGGCATGGCTCGACCTATTCACAGCTCACGATGAAGCCGACAAGCAGACGCTCTACAAAACGGCACTCTTTGGCGGCATCCTGGGGTCGGTCTATTCGGCACTGCAGTTCATCTTCGCCCCGTTCTGGGGACGGGTGTCTGATCGCACCGGCCGCCGACCGATTCTCCTCATCTCGATCTCCGGCCTGGCCGCCGCATACGCCGTATGGATCTTTGCCGCCAGCTTTCCGCTGCTCGTGCTCTCTCGCATCGTCAGCGGGATCATGGGTGGCAACATCTCGGTCGCCACGGCGGCGGTTGCCGACATCACTGGCGAAAAGGACCGCGCCAAGGGCATGGGCATGATCGGGGCCGCATTCGGCCTCGGCTTCATTCTCGGACCGGCCATCGGAGGAATGCTGGCCGGCGTTGATCTCAGCAACGCCGGGCTGCCTGGTCTCAACCCATTTTCCGCGCCGGCCCTGGCAGCACTCGGACTATCTCTCTGGAACCTGACCTGGGTGGCGATGCGGCTCCCCGAAACGCTGTCGGAGGAGAATCGCGGAGCGTCCAACTCTCACGCCCGTCCACTCAATCCCGTCCGCCTGCTATCGGGAGCGGGGATGCCCGAGGGTGTCAGTGGCGCCAACCTGCTGTTCTTTCTTTACCAGACGGCGTTCGCCGGAATGGAATTCACTCTGACATTCCTGGCCAAGGAACGACTGGCCTACACCCGGCACGACATGATGTGGTTGTTCATTTTCATCGGCCTGTTGATCGCCCTGGTCCAGGGCGGTGTGGTCAGGCGGATGGCACCGCGCATCGGCGAACGGCGGCTGGTCCGGACCGGGCTGTTCATGCTGGTCCCGGGCCTGCTGATCGTCGGTGCGGCCGAATCGACCGTCCCATTCTACGGGGGGCTCGCGCTGCTGGCGATCGGCAGCGCCCTCGTCTCACCCTGTCTCTCAGCCTTGGTTTCCCTCTACACCCCCGCCAACCGGCAGGGTGAAGTGCTCGGCGTGTTTCGCTCGGTCGGTGCGTTGTCCCGGGCTGTGGCCCCGATGATTGCCGGCCTGGTTTTCTGGAAGCTCGGATCCCAGTGGCCCTACTTTGGCAGCGCGGTGGTCATGATCGCCCCGCTGCTGATGGCCGCCCGCCTGCCGGATCCCATGAGCGATCCCGATCCAGTTGGGGATGAGAATTCTGCAGGCTAGTGGTTGACGAACCACCAGCACGCCCAGCACAACGCCGGGAACAGCACGAACATCAGCAGGATGGTCGTCCAGGTGCTGCGTCGCGAATCGGGCCAGCGACCCATCGTTGCCTAGCCCGTGATGTCCGGATCGGTCTCGGGAGTCAGCGGGTTGGCGGGGTCGAACCACTCGTCCTTGAACTCGATCCGTCGCTTGTACTTCATCGCGAGGTTGGCCGTGAGGGCCATGATCGCGTCAGCCATCGCCACAACTCCGCCGCACCGCAACGTGTTGTCGTTGTGCTTTTCGTTGCGAATACAGTGACAGAAGTGCTCCATCTCCTCGGTGTAGCCTCGGCTGATGGCCGTCCCGAGCGCACTGGAGGCAACCGCGGCGGCCGATGTTGGGGCCAGGCTCGCACTCGCGTCCATCACCGGCCCGCCCTTGCCACCGATCACGTGCAAACGCTGCTCGGGACCGCCGGCCCCGGTCGACGGGCTGCCTTCCTTGTACAACAACGCCTCCTGCTCCTGCTTCACCACCATCGTGCCCCGGCTGCCCAGCAACGTCTCGCCGAAACTTTCGAGACGATTCGTGTTCAGAGACGAGTAGGTCACAACGACCACGTCATCCGGGTTGTCTTTCGCGTGGTAGTTCTTGCCAGGGAATTCAAACGTCACGTAGACGTGATCATCGATCTCGCGATCGTCTTTCTGCTTGTCGGGCGACCCGACACTCTGGACCCCGTAGAAGTTCTTGCCGCCATACCCCTGGACGGCCAGCGGGTGCACTTTTCCCAGGAAAATGCTGCACGCGTCCATCTGGTGGCTGCCGAGTTCGGCCATCAGGCCGCCACCGGTCCGGTTATAGAGTCGCCAGTTGACCAGTTCGTTCATCGACTTGTAGTCGTACTTGTCGATCTTGCCATCCAGAGCGGCCAGGTCTTCTTTCGACACAGATTTCCGCCAACTGTCTCGGCCCGGGAAGCTGTTGTTGCGATGCCATTGGGCACGAATGTGGCGAATGTCGCCCAGCAATCCCTGGCGAACCAGGAAGTTGGCGTTGTCGTACAACACGCTGTAGTGCCGTTGGTGGCCGACGGCGAGAAAGCGGCCCGTCTCGTTGCCCACCTTGATCATCTCCTTGCACTCGGCGATCGAATGCGCCATCAGCTTCTCAGTCAGCACATGCTTGCCGGCCTTCATCGCCTCGATCGCGATCGGAGCGTGGTGTGACAACGGGACGGCAATCACCACCGCTTCGACATTCGGGTCGGCGATCAGCTGCTTGTGGTCCTCGTAGACCTTGATCTTGCTCGCCCGTTGCCGACCGAGTTTCTTGTTGAGCCCCATCCGACGGTCATTGCCGTCACCGGTGAACGCCCGCTGACGATTCGTCGGCCGCAGGTCCGCGATGGCCACGATGTCCATGTATGCCGGAGGATGCTCGGTGAGCAGCACGTTGCCCTCGTCACCGGTCCCGATGAAGCCCACCTTGACCGGATCGCCCTTGAGTGCGTCATACCCGAAGTAGATCGACCCCAGTCCGGCCGTCGCTCCCGCGGCGCCCTTGATGAAGCTCCGCCGCGACAAGGCGACCGCTTCCTCGAACGAGGCCTCACCCCCACGAGTCGCCGCGAGGGCCTCGTTGAAATTGTCCTTGCCCAACTGGACCTCTTCGGGAGTCAGTTGCATGACACCTTCCTCACTCGGCTTCCAACTCGGTCTGATCTTCCTGCGGCTCGGACGCCGAATTCTCATCCGGCTCGCCCACCGCTCCAGTATCTCCCTGCTCGGCTGCCGGCTCAACGGGAGTCTCACCATCTTCATCGGCCGGCGTATCTTCAGCGGCGGTGGCCTCGCCAGGGCCACCGTTTTCCTGCGGCTCCGGCCGCCACTTCAACGGCAGGCGGCCAACCAGCGCGTCGAGGCCAAACCACCGCCCGGTCGGCAACGACGCCAGGGCCAGCAGTGCGATGACCTCGATCAAGTTCTTATTCACCCAGAGGCTGTGTTCGGGGCCCGGGGCCGGCGGCACGCCTGGCCACGGAGGCATCGCCAGGTAGAACGAAAAGATGAGAGCCGCTCCGGCAGCAGCCGCCAGGCGGCTGCAGAGGCCCGAGATCAGCAGGGCGCCAATCAATACCAGGCTCCACATCGTCAATGCGTCGATCTGGTCGATCTGCGTCGGAGGCAACATGACCGGTCCTGCCGCGCGCTGATCGGGTCGCAGGAGTTTCTCGGCATCAACAACCAAGTCTCGTTCCAGTGCCTTGATCGGACCGACCAGTGACGCCCGGATTTCGGCGGTGGCACCGTATCCTGGCACTCCCAGTTGCGTCACGTGTTTCTGCTGAAAATCCGTCTCGACGGCATCGAGCTGCTGCTCGTGACGAGCCAACTGGCGACGATACAACTCGATCTCTCCCAGCCGCGTCTCGAGCTCCTCTTTCGTCCGCCGATCGGTGATGGTGATTCCGGCACGTGTGGGGTCGCCGAGCAACGAGGCTCGCATGCGTTCCCGGTAACTGAGTCTCGCAGAGCGTGCGAAGACCTTCCGAATCGCCTCCTGGTATGTCTTGGCAGCCTCGTTGGCCGCCTTGCGATCTTCCGGAGGGTTCTCCTCGACAGTCACCAGTTTCAACGCCGCATCTCGCTCGCGCGGAGTCAGATGCATCTTGCCGTCAACAATCAGCCGACCGGACTTGGGCACAAATGTCAGCCGCTTGGCCAACGTGCCCTTGAACTTGAGCCCCTCGGGAAGGGCCTTGAGTTCGGCGCGAAAGTCGCTGGGGCCGTTGAGCAGCCGCTCCAGTTGCGCAGCCTGGCTCTTGTCCAACCCATGGCGTGCCACGAAATCGGCCTGCCAGGTATCCCATCGCTTGCCGACCCATTCGGCGTCGAGCCAATTCAGCTCATCGGGATCCCCGGTCATCCCCCGAAACACGTCGCGGAAGGGCCCCTGGGCATTTCTGAGGTAGCCCGCGGCCGTCCACGGACGCGCGGTCTGCCGGCTCTGGAATTTCCACTGGCCCTCGTAGAGCAACTGCCAGCCGATGGCCATTCTCAGTGCCACCAACAGCGTGGCAGTGACCAGGAACGTGGACTTTCGGTTCTGCAACGTGTTGTCCCTGACTCGAATGCCGCCTAACCATCCTCTTCAAAAAACAACACCTCATCGGGAACGCCGCAGACGATTGGTTCAAGCGTCTGCCCCCGGCGAGGTGGCGGGACCAGCATGGCGCTGACGCCCGGGCGATTATCGCAGCAGGCTCTCGCAAATTCGACCCCTCCCACGAAAAACGCCGTCGACAGCGCATCGGCCTCGGCCGCCGTGTCCGCAAGCACCGTGACGCTGAGCATGCCTTCAGCCGGCCACCCCGTGCGAGGGTCGAGGATGTCGCTGAATCGCCGTCCGGCAATCCGATACCCCTCAACGCCCGACCCGCTGGTGGACAACGCCTTGTCCTCGAGCATCACCGTCGCGAGCCGACGAGTCGGAAACAGCGGATTTCGGATGCCCACGGGCCATCCCGAATGGTCGTCGTGCCCCCCTCGTGCCAGGAGGCTGCTGTGGCCTCCGTGGGCCAGGTAATCGGTGACGCCGGCACTTGTCATTCCCAGGGCCAGCCGGTCGAGCGCGAAGCCCTTACCGATCCCCCCGAGATTGAGCTGCACTCCGGATTGCTCGTATCTCAGCAATCGGCCCTCGGAACTGAGTTCAACGTCGCTCACGGATCCCCGCAACCGCGCCCCTTCGATGGCCTCCTCCGACGGCAATTCGCCCTGCTCGCGAGCCTCTCGCCATAGCGCCACCAGGGGGCCACTGGTCGGATCAAAGCAACCTTCCGTCTCGACAGCCATCTGGCAGGCGAGATGGAGAACGTCGAAGAGCACCGGATCGAGCGGAACGGCCTTCAAGTGGGCGACTTCGTTGGCCACCGACAGCGGGCTCCCCTGTCGATAGACGGTCATCAGGGATTCGAGGTCATGGACCGACTCGAGCACCTCGGACGCCGCATCGAGGAGTTCGGGGCGTGACGCATCCAGGAAGACCGCGAACTGGCAGGCCATCGCACGAGTCTGCAGTCGCAGCGTGTCGCCGGCGCGGGGAATCTCAATCG
>MDTE01063123.1_pt1 | contig 19910 bp, 14 predicted proteins | sample 811231 | NCBI WGS metagenome assembly MDTE01 (sample SAMN05326651, study PRJNA326480) | marine metagenome | isolation source: seawater | place: Indian Ocean: Red Sea | collected 2010 | reverse complement strand
CCTGAGCTTCGAGAATCCGAACCGCTTCGCCGATCCCCGGAGTGAATGGGCGACCTTCGGCAAGCGCCGTCAAGGCCTCGTCCACGATCCGCTCCATGCGTTCTCCGTGCCCAATATCCCGGCTGACGCGCACACCTTCGGGAGTGTGCACTTCAATTAGAAATCCGCCCTCGCTGTCGTATTGCTGGATCACGGTCGCCTTAGTGCCGACAAAGCGAAAGAAATGGTCGCCGCTGCGCGCCCCGGACGGATAGCAATACCCCGTCTCGACAATCCCCGTCGCCCCATCTCGCGCCCGCAGGACGCCGATGGCGCTATCCTCTACTGCGCGTCGATGCAGCGCATTCGACATCACCCCACTCACTGCAACCACCTCTTGGTCGCCCACGAGATCCAAGAAGGTATCGAGACCGTGTGATGCCTCGACGGCCCAGCAACCACCGCCGGAAACACTCGCGTCGTTATGCCAGGCCGATGGCTTCCCGTCATAGCGCGACGGCGGGCCATTATTCAAACGGCTGTTGTAGAGCACCAATTCACCCAGGCTGCCATCGTCAATCATCTGCTGCACCAGGGCAATCGTCACACTGGCGCGGTTGGGCAGCGTCAAAGCACTGAATACCCCATAGCGCTCCGACGCCTCGGCTACCGGCCGCAAACGGGCAGCGCAATCGGCGAAGGGCTTGTCCACCAGATAGGGGATCCGCCGATCCACGCACGCCATAATATGCCCGGGCATCTCGATGTGTTTGCCGGCCACCACTGCAGCATCGACTGTGCATCCGTCCAGACACGCTGCTGCCGTGGCAAAGGCCGGGCACTCGAACTCGCGCTCCAACGCCCGCCTCGGCTCCTCTTCACCGTCCATAACACCCGTGATCTCGTGCCCCAAACTGCGAGCCACTCGGCCGAGACTCCGACCATGGTGACTATAAGAAAGCAGAGCCAGTCGCATCGAAGAAAATCTCCTTCACTGATGAGTCGATCCACGCCGTGACCTTAACCCACCGCACCACCGCGAAACAATCTGTAGCGTGCGGGACAGGACAAAATCACAGCGACTTCTACGCACCGATCTCTATACGCATACCGTCTTCGGCCAGGAAAACCTGGTCGCCGAAGATTCGGCGCGCTTTGCGCGCTTCACCGTCGGGATCGGCCAGAATAGCGCGACCGTGATGCAGAAAACCCAGGCGCTTGACGGGTTTTTCCCGCGCATAGGCGCAGATATCCTCGACCCGATGGTGACCGGTTTCTACCAGCAGTAGATCGCAATCATCGAGCAGCGGTTCCAACTCGTCTATCTCTTTCAGGTCTCCCGAGAACACCACCCGTTTACCGGCGGCCTCGATGCGAAACGAATGGGATTTCCAGGGCTCGCCCGGGAGCGGAGTGCCCAGGTGCCGATTGTGCAGAGCACTCACCGCAAAACCTGCGCTACTAAAAATTGATCCATCTCCGTAGCTGGCGGCCTCCAGTTTAAAATCGATCTCGAAGTTTTGCTCCGTAGCTCTGAGCACCTGCATAATTCCTTGCCATACCTGCAGGTCGGGAATAAAAAGATCGATTCGCTTACCTGAAATACGCCGACTCAGATCGCGACAGCGGCCGTTGATCTTGCGAATGTCCCAGAGCAAATTCGCCAGGCCGCCGATATGGTCCATATGGGTATGCGAGATGAAAATCGCCCGCACCGCGAGCAAATCGATACCGAGCAAATGGGCCGTGTAGGAACAACCCGCGCCAGCGTCGAACCAAAAGACTTCGCCGCCATATTCGATGACGAAGGACGTGTGTTTGCGACCGGGCATCGGTTCGGTACCGGCACAGGTGCCTAAGAAGGTTAGTTGCATCGATCAGTCTCGCTCAAGACGCCCCTCGGCATAGGCGGCGAGGGGATCCACCATGCTCCGAATCCGCGCGCTCCCGCTTTGGGCGAAGGACTTGTGCGGCCTGAATACATCGGGGGTATAGCGCTCCAGGGTGATCAGGTGATCCGAGGCGAAGGGTCGGGCGGCGAATTTCAACGCGATATAGCGACGGTCTCTCCCACCGCCGAACGAGGAGTGCCACAGACAGTGATGAAAGAGGATCAGGTCCCCGGGCTCCGATTGCAATGCGAGCGAAGGAATGTCCTGCGGAGTGCAACCGAAGGGCATCGACTCAGGTGCGATCTCCTGTTGGGCCAGATCTTTGTGCAGGGGCATTTTGTGCGAGCCGGGAATCACGCGCAGAGCGCCGCTCTCTCTTTGTACCCCGGTTAGGTAGAGCATCGCTTTGACCTGCGGATAGTCGATCCACCCTTCCTCACCACAGCGGTAGTATTTGCGATCGGAGTGCCACTTCACCTCGCTGCGGTTGCTGATATTGCCCTCGGAGCCAACCCATATGAAATCCGGGCCCATCAGCATCTCGACCGCCGACCAGATCCGATCGTCTTCGGCCAAGCGAGTCAAATCCGCTCGGCGCTCGACAAAAGCACTCAAACGCCGCTCCCCATTCTCTTCGGGTTTCGGATCTTCGGTCCATATCTCTTCGGCCGCCCGAGTAAAAGCGTCGATCTCCTCAGCCGAAAAGCACTGCGGCAGCAGCAGAAAACCGAAGGTCTCAAAATGAGCTTTCTGACCGGGTCCAAGCACTCGACACACCTCCAATTCTCCCGCAAAAGGCGGGATTTACTCATGAACACTCAACGTGTACCGCTCTCACTCTGGGCGTACAACCGCTGTTGAACGCACCCAGCGCCAGGCGGTATTGAATCCATTCGCCCTGTACCTGCCCTGGAGCCGGGGTATCCCCTTGCGCGAACCAGGTCCCAGCACTACCGTCGGGGCCGACCCAATCGGCTTCGGCCAACCCTGCGCAGGTCGTCGCCGATCGCAACTGCGCTTTGACCCAGGTCCTGGGCGGCATTTCGGCCTCCCAGGTCATTCGAGCCACGCTGGTACGGGCGGGCACCTGGTACGGTGCCGAAGTATAGACCTCCTCGGGCCCGCGGTTGGCGATATTGCCCGGATCGACGCAGAGCATCCCGTGCGGTCCGGAACTTGGCAGGCGCGTGATCCGCTCCTCCGCGAAACCTTGCGGCCCGTTCCACCACACGGCCGACCAGCCCAGATGATCACCCTCGATCTTGTGGTTGGCGATGGCCAGATCGATCCAGCCGTCTTCGTTGAAGTCGGCAGCAACACAACCGGAAGCCGCATGAGTGAAGAGTCGGGTCCGATCGGCCGCTGCAAAACCCCGTCCCGAGCGATTCCAGTAGATATACGAGTCCAGATCGCGCGAATTGCCATCGGAATAGGACGGTACAAAGAGATCGAGTAGACCATCATTGTCGAAATCGGCCACCGCCACCGAGAGCACGGCATTGGCCGGCAGGAGCGTGCGTCGATCTTCGCGCAAGCCTTCGGGACCGTTCCAATAGATATAGACAAAACAATCGTGCGGTTCGGCCAGGGTCGGCGGCGCGGCGCCGACGATCAGGTCCAGGTACCCGTTGCCGGTCAGGTCGGCGGCGCGAGCACTGACCCCTTTCCACACCGAGAGGAACTGGACGCGATCCATGCTGAAGCCCTCGGGACCGCCCCACAGAATCAGACTGCGATCCGCTCTGCTCTGCGGTACGACCAGATCGAGCCAGCCGTCGTTGTTCAGATCCGCAAGATAGATCCACAACGAGCTATCGTACACCTCGCCCTCGTACTCCATGCGGATCCGCTCGGGGTTCTTGGCATCGTAACCGTCCGGACCTCCGTGAAAAATGAGAATTTCCGGGCTCAAGTGTCCACCGAAAAGCAGCTCCAGATAACCATCGCGGTCGATATCGGCGCAAGCGGCGCCATGCGCCAGATCGGTGTCCAGAATCCAGGTGGGCTCGGGCGGGAAACCGCTCTCGCTATTGCGGTATATATAAGAGCCGGGATCGCGCGAAGGAGTGTTGTGCGAGGAGTTGACCAGTACCAGATCAGCACGTCCGTCGTCGTCCAGATCGCAACACAGAGCACTGACCGCACCCCAGCCGGGCAAGTCCTGGCGCCGCGTTGCAGAAAAACCGTCCGGACCACCGGCGTATATAGATACGGGCACATCCTCGATCTTGCGACGGGCCTGGGCATTGACCAGCGCGAGAGCGGGCCGGCCTGCACCCCGGGGACGCCCCAGGAAAATCCGGCGGCCATCGTGACTTTCGAGGCCTACCGACTCTCCGCCCGGATCATTCCCCCCGCGATAGAGAAGCGAGTCGCGCGTGAAGAGATCGGGCGTATGGCCCTGGCAGAAGGCGATATCGTCGCAGCCATTGTCGTCGAAATCACCCAGCGCCACATCGCAGGCGCGGTAGGTGGGCAAAGCCGTGCGCCGCGCTTCTGAAAAACCATCCTCGCCACCCCAATAGATCCACGAACACTCCTCCTCGCCATGGGGTTGGCGGCAGGCAAAGACCAGATCCCCCCGCCCATCGCCATTCACATCGCCCAGCGCCACCGCCATCGGCTGGCCACAATCAAAGGTCTGTGGCTCTCCGAAGCGGCGGTCTGAATGCACCGGGACCAGCAAAGCGCTCCGGGCACGGGCCGCAAAAACGTGCGGCCGACCGGCCAGAACGTTTACCTGCACCAGCGGGCGAGCATCCTGTATATATTCGGCCGAAGCCCTGTCTACGGCGTCGTCGCTACTTTCATCGTCCCCCTCGTGCGCCAGCGGCAACGCCGTTCCATTACCGGGCTCAATGCCCTTGGACGAACCCCAGTAGAGGGAGATTTCGCCCTCTACGGAGCGCACCAGCAATTCGGCGCAACCATCTCCATCCAGGTCGCCTGCGCCCAGCTGGTCACCGGCGATCTCCAGATCGACGAAACGCTTGGGTTCAAAACCGAGTTCGGACTGGTAAAACAAACGGACTTTACCATTGCACAGAAATGCCAGATCGGGACGTCCATCGCCATTGAAATCCCCGGCCGCCACCGAGGTGCATACCGGGGCGGGCAAACGCTGGTGACGCCCTTCGCTCCAGCCCTCGCTGCCGCCGTAGTAGATAAAGGCATTCATATGATGACCGATGCCGTTGTAGCGGTTGCCTAGAACCAGATCGTCGCAGCCGTCGCCATTGAGATCGAGAACGGCCCCGGAACGGGCACCATCGGCGGGCAATTCGGAATATTCGAGCTGCCCCAGCGGATCCTGATATACGCCGGCAGGCGGCATTTCCAGACTGCCCTGACTGTTGCAGAAGACGAGATCGAGATAACCCTTCTGCGCAAAATCGTACTGGTGGATGCGCTGCAGGATACCAGCGCGAGAGACGTAGAGGTTGTGCCCGGCTTGACCGCAAACGCCGGCGCTGAATGCCTCAAACCCTCGTGTTGTCCAAATATGTGCCATGTGCAATCTCCAGTACCGCGCAAACCTATTCTGCGAATGATCGACCGTCAAGATGACCAGCACGACTAGTCGCTCGGCGGGATCTCCCCCCGTGATTGATCCGGATCACCACATTAGTACGTGAAATCTCGATCTCACCCGTCTGGTCGGATTCGATTTGCTGACCCACAAAGACCAGTTCTGCGTCGAATCTACGACGCAGACCGCAGGATGGCTCTTGGTTAGCGCAAGCGCGACCAGTATCGCTTCGGACTGGTACGGCTGGAGAGCAGCAAACGTATTGAGCCGGGACCAAGAAGGCCCGAACCAATCGAGAAAAAGCGTTGCCATTGATTTTGTGCTCTTTTTGCCGGACTTTATCTCCTTGTTCAATTTCCGTCGAATCAAGGAGAGGCAAGCCTCGAATCGCCGATGCGTTTTCTTGACAGAACGTATTGGTTAATCTTATTTTACGAAGTTGATTACGGCTGTTTTCGCCGCGTAACTCCTTCTTTTATCCCCCGCTGAGAACCGGATGGATTCGGCCTATTCACTCGATCATATCACCCGTCTGACGGCTCAGACAGACAGCTTCAAAGACGTCATCGCTCGGCTCGGGAATGGTCAAGAGCATATCCTGCTCCACGGACTCCCCTCTACGCTCGCTGCTTTCCTCGCTAACCAGGTCCGCAACGCGCTCGAACGCCCGGTGCTCATCGTCGCTTCCAGCGAGGACCGCGCCGAAGAGTGGCGCGACGACCTCCAGGCCATCGCCGGCGAGGAAATCGTCTGTTATTTCCCAGCCTGGGATACCGAACTCTACGACCGCCAGTCCCCCGACGACGAAATTACTGGCCTGCGCATCGAAGCAGCTTCCAGGCTGATGCGCAACCAAGCAACGATCGTCGTAGCCCCGGCCTCGGCCCTACTGATGCCTCTGATCCCGCCCCACGCCCTCGAATTGGGCTCGCTGGAATTGAAAGTCGGGGAAGAATCCGATCTCGACGCACTTTGCTCGCACCTGGTAGACTGCGGCTTCGAACGCGTAGCAGCGATCGACGGCATCGGGCAGTTCAGTTCACGCGGTGGCATCCTCGATATATTCCCTTTCGGCGTAGAGCATCCCTACCGCTGTGAGTTTTTCGACGACGAAATCGAATCGATCCGCCACTTCGACGTCAACTCCCAACGCTCGCTAAGCACCTGTGAAGAAGCCTGGGTGATGCCGGCACGCGAAGTGCTCCTCGGTTCGCCTTTTTACGAAGACTACCTGCAGCGGATCGACGATGCCGACGCGGGGCAAGCCCTCGCCCCGCTGAAGGACCAGTTGGAATTGGGCGAATCGCTCGAGGGCATCGAGTCTTTTGCCGCCGTGCTCTACGGCCGCGACAACGGACTCTTCGAGTATCTCAAAGAACCCCTGATCTTTCTGGACGAGGGTGAAGAAATCGCGGAGGAACTCGATAAATTTCTGGCCCGACCCCGCAAAGAATACCAGCGCCACCAGGAACGGGGAGTCTACCTACCCCCCACCGAACTGCTGCGCGATGAGGCCTGGCTCGAAACACAACTGAGCAACCACACCCGACTCGAGCCCGCTCCCCTGGGCCGGATCGAAGAGGCTGTGCGCTTCGGTGCCAGCGAGCCACAGGTCTTCGAGGGTGAACTCTCGCTGCTGCGACAGGCGATAGACCGGCTCGTCGACGAGTCCTACACCATCCATATCCGCAGTGAAACCAAAGGGCAATCGGAACGGCTGCAGGAGATTTTCTCCGAGTGGCCCGAGGCCCATTTCGGACTCGGATCGTTACATCGGGGCTTCACTTTCCCACAGGCGCAACTGGCCCTGCTCAACGACCACGAGATTTTCAGCCGCCAGAGACGCCGCTACCGCTATCGCAAATTCCGCTCGTCGGCAGCCATCTCCAACTACGGCACTCTGCAACGGGGAGATCTGGTCGTCCATATCAACCACGGCATCGGTCGTTATTCCGGCATCCGCCGCCTGCGCATCGACAACCGCGAACGCGACTGCCTCACCGTCACCTACCAGGGCAAAGACCGTCTCTTCATCCCCATCGAACAACTCGACCGCCTGCGCAAGTACTCCAATTCCGAAGGCGAAACCCCCATTCTCAGCAAGTTGGGCGGTACTGCCTGGGAAAAGCTCAAGGAACGCACGCGCGAAGAAATCTTCAAAATGGCCAGCGAGCTGATGCAGCTCTACGCCGAGCGCAAGGCGCGACCCGGCTTCCGGTTTTCCGCTGACAACCCGATGTACCGCGAACTGGAAGCGGCTTTCCCCTTTCAGGAGACGCCCGATCAACTGCGCACCATGGAAGAAGTCAAAGCGGATATGGAGTCGCCCCACCCAATGGATCGTCTGGTCTGTGGCGACGTCGGCTACGGCAAAACCGAAATCGCGGTGCGCGCCTCCTTCAAGACCGTCTGTGACCAAAAGCAAGTAGCAGTGCTGGTACCTACTACCATCCTCGCCGAACAGCACTACCTGACCTTCTCCGAACGCATGGACCACACCCCCGCGCGCGTCGAGGTCTTGAGTCGGTTTCGCACCCCAAAAGAGCAGAAACAAATCCTCGAGGACGTCAAAAACGGCAAAGTCGATATACTCATCGGCACGCACCGCATTCTCTCCAAAGATATCCGCTTTCGCGACCTGGGACTGCTGGTCGTCGATGAGGAGCAGCGCTTCGGAGTCCGCCACAAAGAGCGGCTCAAACAATTCAAGCGCCTGGTCGATGTGCTGACGCTTACGGCGACCCCGATCCCGCGAACTCTGCACTTGTCGATGATGAGCGCCCGCGATATGTCGGTGATCAATACCCCGCCGCAAGATCGCCTGCCGATCCACACCGAGATCCTGGCCTTTGACGAAACCCGCATTGCCGAAGCGATACACCGCGAGGTCGAGCGCGGAGGCCAGGTCTACTTCGTGCACAACCGGGTGCAGTCGATCCATCGGCTCAGCGAGTATCTGCAGGATCTCCTGCCACAGGTGCGCTTCGGAGTTGCCCACGGCCAGATGCCGCCGCGACAGCTCGAGAAGATCATGTTCGATTTTCTGGAACGGAAGTACGACTGCCTGGTCTGTACCATGATCATCGAATCGGGTATCGACATCCCTTCGGTCAACACGATCCTCGTCAACCGCGCCGACACGCTGGGCCTGAGCCAGCTCTACCAGATCAGGGGCCGGGTCGGTCGCTCTAATGAACGGGCCTACGCCTACCTGCTGGTGCCCAAGGGAAAGAAGCTGACCAAAAAGAGCCGCATGCGTCTGCGCGCTATCGAAGAATTTGCAGACCTGGGCTCGGGATTCGACATTTCGATGCGCGACCTCGAGATCCGCGGCGCCGGCAACCTGGTGGGTGCACAGCAGCACGGCTTTATCACCGCCGTCGGATTCGACCTCTATTGCCGCCTCCTCGACGAGGCGATACGCGAACTCAAAGGCGAGGCCGTAGCGGATAGCCCCGAGCCCGAGATCCAGATTACAATCTCGGCTTATATACCCGATGACTACCTACCCGACCCGGACCATAAGATGGAGTTCTACCAGCGTTTGGCCGACGCCGCCCGAATTGTCGATCTTTTGGATATTCGCGAAGAGATGGTCGACCGCTTCGGACGCCTGCCCCAACCGACGCGCTCGCTGATGCACATTATGGAGATCAAAATCATGGCCAGGCAGCTGGGCCTCGAAAACGTCCAATTGGAGAAAAACCACCTGCGCCTCAGCTTTCCAGAGACCAGGCAGGTCTCGCCGGTCGATATCCAACGCATGGTGGAGAAATGCTCTACCCAGCTCAACTTTGACCTGGATGCACAACTCAAAATCGCGATCCAGATACAGGGACGCGACGAAATCGAACGACTCGAAAAAACGCGCGATATCCTGGAGGAAATCCTCTGAACGCATTGCTCTTCATCACACTGGCGCTTAGCGCACTACCGGGGTGTAGCTCACCGCGTACCCGCGATATGGTCGTCGCTCGTGTTGGAGATGCCGAACTTGTAGAGAGCGAGCTCTCAAGCCAACTCACACCGGGTATGGACTCCGGGGAACAGACGAAGGAACGGACCCAACTGGTCGAGGAATGGGTGCGCCGGGAACTGCTCTATCAGGCAGCGCTCGAACGAGGGCTCGACCAACAGGCACGGCTCAAGATGCTCCTCGATCAAACCCGGCGCGACCTGCTGATAGCCGCCTTACTCGACACCGAGTTCGAAAACGAGGAATTAATCTTCGACGAAAGTGAAATCCGCCGCTACTACGACGCACACCCGGACCAGTTTCAGCGGCTGCAAACCGAAATCAGGGCTTGCCATATCCTCTTTGCCAGCCAGCGCGATGCCAAGGTTCGACGCCAGGCGCTGCTGCGGGGCGAGAGTTTCGCCGAGGTAGCCCGCGAGCACTCGCTCGACCCCGACACCCGTTACAAAGGCGGCGACCTGGGCTATTTTACCGAGCTCGACGAGCCCCTGCTCTGGGCGGCATGCCGCGAATTGCCGCCCAACCGCATCTCCAATCCACTGCGCACCGAGTACGGCTATCACTTGATTCAGGTTCTGGAACGCTGGGAAGCTGGCACAATCCGAGATCTCGAATTGGTGCGTGGCGAGATCATTGAAAAATTGGTGCGCGAGCACCACCAGAACAAACTCGACCAACTCGTCGCCACACTTAAAACTTCCGCAGACTGGGCTATTATGTCCCCTAACTCTCCCTAAGATTATGCCACTGCATTTGCCAAATCGCCTGTATCTTACGCTCAGTACCGTATTCTGCCTCGTGGTTCAGGCCGGAGCGGCCCCCGAACTCATCGACCGCATCGTCGCCACGATCGACAACCAGACCATCCTGTGGTCCGAGCTCAACTATCGCCTGCTTTTCGAAGCGGAGCAACGCGGCCTCTCCACCTTCTCCGCACCCGACGAGCTTGAAACCCTGCGAGGCGAAGTGCTCAACGACATGGTCGATGAGCAGGTTCTGATCCTCAAGGCCAAAAAGGACAGTATTCAGATCGATCCGAGCGAGGTCGAAGAAATGCTCGGACAGCAATTCCAGATGGCCAAAAGCAATATGGAAGATGGGGAATTTGAAAAGATGCTCGGACGCGTCGGGCTCAGTGAGCGCCAGCTCAAAGCCCGCTACCGCAAAGAGATACGCCATCGTCTGCTCTCTCGCCAAATGCGCGCTTTTGTCGCTTCCCGAGTTCACGTTGGCCACCGCGATGTCGAAACTTTCCGCCGGAGCCACCGCGATACACTGCCTACCCAGATCTCGCTTAGCCATATCCTCTTCAAAATCCAGCCCAACGAAAAGGTACTGAGCGAAAAACTGGCGCAGATCGAAAATATTCAGAAGCTACTGGCAGCAGATGGGGACTTTGCCGCAATCGCTCGCGACCACTCCGAAGATCCCGGCAGCGCCAGCCAGGGCGGCGACCTAGGCTGTTTCTCCGTCGGAACCCTGGTGCCCGAATTCGAGCAAGCGGCTTTCGCGCTCAAACCGGACGAAATCAGCGATCCGGTGCTGAGCCCCTACGGCTATCATCTGATAAAACTACACGAAAAACGCGAGGACGCGATTTGCGCCAGCCATATACTGGTCCTGGCCAAGACCAGCGACGACGACCGGGACCACACCCACGCAAAACTCACCGAATTGCGCCTGCGCGCCCTGGAAGGAGAAGATTTCTCACAACTTGCCCGCCAGCACTCGGACAATCCTCAGACTGCGATGTTGGGCGGCGTCTGGGGCACCTTTCCCAAAAACCAGATACCCGAGATTCTGCAGCCCTATATCAACAACCTCGAGTTGGGCGGAATTTGCGAACCGTTCTTTCTCGAAGACGGCTTCCACATCATCAAGATCAACGACGACCAAACGACGATTGAGGACCTGATCCGCCAATCCCGCACCGAACGAATGATGCGTGGACTAATTGATGAATACCGACAGCAGATCTATATCGAGATCCGTCTCGATGAGGAAAACCTGCGCCGACCAGACGACGATGCGACTGGATATTTACCTCAAGAACACCGGGCTGATCAAACAGCGCAGCGCAGCTAAGCGGGCCTGCGATACCGGGCAGATCCAGATCGATGGTCACCGAGCCAAAGCCTCCCACTCGGTAATCGTCGGTGAAAAGATCCTCATCGAGACCGACACTCGCCTACTCGATGTCGAAGTACTCGAGATACCGGTGCGCCCACCTGCACGGCGAGATCGCCAGCGTTTTTATCGAATCATTCGCGAAGAAAAACGCGACCCGTACGAAGACCTGAGTTTTTAGGACGAAACCGTGGATAGCCAACATACGACACAGGCCCCCTACCAGGGACTCGCCCCCGTTTACGACTACGTGATGCGCCACGTCGATTACGACGAGTGGGTCGCCTATGTCCAATCGCTCTTTGAACGCTGGGACTACAACGCGACCCGGATCGTCGATCTGGCCTGCGGCACCGGCAATATTTCTTTCGAGCTCCACCGTCTAAACTACGAGGTGACGGGCGTCGATCTCTCCGACGATATGCTGCGGGTCGCAGAAGCGAAAGGCGAAAATACCGGCATCGAGTTTGTCCAGCGCGATCTGTGCCAAGTGGCGGGTCTGGGCCCTTTCGACGCGGCCGTCTGCATGTACGATAGCTTCAACTACCTGCTCGAGACAGAGGATCTCGATGAAGCCCTGGCGAGTGTAGAAACTATCGTGCGACCCGGAGGACTCTTCATTTTCGATATCTGTACTGAGCACAACTCGCTGCGCTACTTCCGCGATATGCGAGACCGCGAAGAAGGACCGGGTTTCGCCTATGAACGACACAGCACCTACGACGCCGAAACCCGACTCCAGCGCAATCACTTCGTCATTCACTTCGACACCCAGGACGAAGTGCTAGAAGAAACACATATCCAGCGCATCTATCCGGTCTCCACTGTCATCGAACGCGTCGAGGCCAGTTCCTTCGAGTTGCTCGATCTCTACGACGGCTTCACATTTAATAGAGGCACTGAAAACTCAGACCGTATCCACTTCGTTTTGCGCGCGCCGAAAGCAGAGTAAAGATTTGGGCCTGAACTTACGCGAAAGTGAATTGTTCATCGAGCAGGAAGATCACTTCCTGCTGACGACGCACGTCAAGAGCGACGCCGATGGCCTGGGCACCTGCCTGGCTTTTGCCCGGCTGCTGCGCAGCATGGGCAAGCGCGCCGATATCGGTCTGCCTGAAGCACCAGCGGACCAATGCTATTTCCTCGCAGACTGGGGAAACGTTCGCTACGGCCCCGACCTCGACCTCGACAGCTATCGCTCGATCATCGTCGCCGACTGCCCATCCCTGTCCCGCATAGGTCCACTGCACAAGCATCTGAACAACGACGTCCGCCTCCTCAATATCGACCACCACTCCGGCAACGAATTATTCGGCGACGTCAATGTAGTTGCCAGCACTAGTTCCACCTGTGAGCTCTTTTACCACCTCGCCATCGGTCTCGGGGCAGAAATAGATGATGCCATGGCCGCCCAAATCTACACCGGTATCCTCTTCGACACCGGTGGCTTCCGCTTTTCGCTGACGACGCCCTCGACCTTCGAAGTCGCAGCCGACCTGGTGCGTCGAGGCGCGCGACTCGACTATATCGCCGACCACGTCTTCGGCAACAAGACGCTCGACCTAGTCAGGCAGCGCGGCCAAGCCATCAGGAGCCTGGAGCTGCACCAAGAGGGCCTGATCGCAGTGATGCAACTCGACTGGGATGCCATGCGCGCCGGCGATCCCGACGAGGTTGTCAACTACGGCCTGATGATCAAAGGCGTCGAAGTAGCCATCCTGCTCAAAGAGCAGGATCCCAATTGCTACCGCATCAGCCTCCGCTCTCGCGCTAGCATCGATGTGGCCAGAATCGCTCGTGCTTTCGGCGGTGGCGGCCACGCCCGCGCCGCCGGGTTAACACTAGAAGGCAAGCCCGACGAAGTCACCACGAGGATACTGACCGAAATCAGCCAACAACTGGTCTGAGGAGAACAAGAAGTGCATTTGATCACATTAAAGGAATGGTCGTCCGAAGACGTGCTCCAGGTTGTCGAACAGAGCCTCGCTCTCAAGAACGACCCACAGCGCTACACCGAATCCCTCTCCGGACGTTCGATAGCACTGCTCTTTCAGAAAACTTCGACCCGCACCCGCTGCGCCGCCGAGATCGGCGCCGCTCAATTGGGTGCACACGCTCTCTATCTCGACTGGCAGAACACCAATTTCGGCCTGGCCGACCTCGGTGACGAATTTCGCGTACTCTCCAGCTACACGGACTTTATCGTCGCCCGCCTGCTCGAACACGCCGACGTGCGCCGCGCTGCCGAGGCCTCGCAGGTACCACTGATGAACGGCTGCTGCAACCGCTACCATCCGCTGCAAGCGCTGACCGACCTGATGACTCTGCAGGAGAGCTTCGGCCGACTCGAGGGCCTGCGGCTGACCTATGTGGGCGTTCTCAACAATGTCGCTAACTCGCTGGTCGCCGCAGGTATCAAAGTGGGCATGCACGTCACCTGCGTCTGTCCCGAAGTCAACGCCGCAGCACGCGATGAAGAGCTCTACGCCGCGGCCGCGAGCCAGGGACTCTACCAACTCACCGAAGACCTGCGCCCCGCACTGGAACACTCCGATGCGGTCTATACCGACACCTGGATCGACATGGAATTCTTCGCCGAACCCAAATTCGCCAGTGAAAAAGAACGCCGGGTGCAGCTCTTCCAGCCCTACCAACTCAACCGCGAGCTGATCGCGGACCTGGATCTGAAGATTCTCCACTGTCTACCCGCCCACCACGGCTACGAAATTGAAGGAGCCCTCCTGCACGACGAGCGCTCGCTGATCTTCACCCAAGCCGAAAATCGCCTACACAGCCAGAAAGCCGTGCTGCTCAAGCTGGCGGACGCCCTTTCCTAAGCCGAACATGACCCTGCGGTTGCCCATAGTAGGTGCACTCATCGCGCTGGTTGTCTGCTTCGCGCCGACAACAGCCCAAGAGACAGAAGAAGAAACACCGACCCCCGAGAGAAAACCGTCTAAATACCGGATCACCAAGATCCATCTATTGCCCCAGGCGCTCGGCCCCCAGGCCGGGGTCAGCCAGGGCCGTTATATAATCAATTTCGGCAGTCGTGAAGGCGTACAGCCCGGCAGCATCTTCCGCGTCATGTTCCGCGACCGTCTGATGGCCCTGGTCCGCATCCATCACGCCTGGCGCGACAGCGCTGAAGCCCGCCTGGTCAAATTGGTCGAAAAAGCCGATCCCGATTCGCCCTCTCCACTCGAACCCGGCTACTACCTCGAACCCAAACTCGTACTGCTGGAAACCATTCAATTCGACAAGGGCGATCCAGTCATCACGCCCGAAATGTACGAACGCCTGCACTACGTAGCTCGTTTTATCCGTTCCTTCCCGCAATTCCCCCTGATTCTCGAAGGCCATACCGATTCCTCGGGCAAAGCCTCTAGCAACATCGAACTGGCCAAGAAGCGGGCAGAGGGCGTACGACTTTTTCTCAACGAAGTATACCGTTTGCCGATGACCCAGATGCACGCTATCGGCTATGGCCAGGAACGCCCGATAGCGACCAACTCCACCGAAGAGGGCCGCTACCGGAATCGCCGCGTCGATATCGTACTGATGGACGCACAACCGAACTAGGATCCCGGCAGGCAACCTCAGCACCAAAGCGGACAGCTTCTGTCCATAACACGGGATTCATTTTTCTACACTCGCACCGCCAGTCTATAGCCGTCTCGCCCATAACCCCAAGCTTGACGCAATCAAGGCAAGCCGATTAGTTATAGGACCGGTTGTTTACCCCATTTTTTGGCGACCTTGTCTATCAACCATGAGGATGTGATGGCATCAACATCAAAAATCGTCTACACAATAACCGATGAAGCTCCCGCTTTGGCGACCTATTCTATGCTGCCCATTATCAACACCTTCACCGAAGCGGCAAATATCGCAGTCGAAACTAGGGACATATCACTGGCCGGGCGGATCATTGCCAATTTCCCGGACAATCTCACCGATCAGCAGAAACAACCCGACGCTTTAGCAGAATTGGGCGAACTGGCCCAAACGCCGCAGGCCAACATTATCAAGTTGCCGAATATCAGCGCGTCGATCCCGCAGCTTACCGCCACCATTAAAGAGCTGCAGGCCAAAGGATACGATCTGCCCGACTTTCCAGAAGAAGCGAAAACCGAAGCGGAGCAGGAGATTAAGAGCCGCTATGCCAAGATCCTGGGCAGTGCTGTGAATCCGGTACTGCGGGAGGGAAATTCGGACCGACGCGTCGCATCGGCGGTGAAGGAATACGCACAGAAAAATCCGCATCCAATGGGCGCCTGGTCCGCCGACTCGAAATCCCATGTGGCCCATATGGGCGATGGAGATTTCTACTCGAGCGAACAGTCAGCAGTGATTGAAGAAGCGGGAAATCTCGTTATCGAGTTCATCGACAGCGACGGCAACACGACGGTTTTAAAGGCCGAGACCGCCGTGCAGGCAAGTGAGGTGATTGATGCTTCCGTGATGAGCGCTGATGCCTTGCGCGCTTTTTACGAGGCGGAAATACAGGATGCTAAAGAAAAAGACGTCTTGTTCTCACTGCACCTCAAAGCGACGATGATGAAGGTTTCCGATCCGATCCTCTTTGGCCATGCAGTTTCCGTGTACTACAAAGATGCGATTGAAAAACACGCTGCAGTATTTGACGAATTGGGCATCGATTTGAACAATGGTCTCGGGGAGGTATATGGCAAAATCGAGAGCCTGGCGGAAGCCCAGCAAGAAGAGATCAAACAAGATATCGCAGCATGCTACCAGACCAGACCCGAACTCGCAATGGTCAATTCGGATCGCGGCATCACGAATTTACACGTGCCGAGCGATGTGATCATCGATGCATCAATGCCGGCAGCCATCCGCGAATCCGGGCAGATGTGGGGGCCGGACGGAACTCAGAAAGATACCAAGTTTACGATTCCGGATCGGTGCTATGCGAGGATCTATCAAGAGGTGATCGATTTTCATAAAGAACACGGCGCATTTGATGTAACCACGATGGGCAATGTGTCCAATGTGGGGCTGATGGCGCAAAAAGCCGAAGAGTACGGATCCCACGACAAAACCTTCGCGATAACACAAAGCGGACGAGTACGGGTTGTGGATGGCGCTGGAACGGTGCTGCTGGAGCATGCGGTGGAGAAGGGCGATATTTGGCGGATGAGCCAGACGCGAGACCTGCCCATTCGCGATTGGGTTAAGCTCGGTGTGACGCGGGCCCGGCAAACCGGAGCGACGGCGATTTTCTGGCTGGACCCGAAGAGAGCCCATGACGCCAATTTGATAGCAAAAGTTAATGAGTACCTGCAAGACCACGATACGACCGGGTTGGACATTCAGATTTTATCGCCACTGGACGCGATGCGGCTGAGTCTGGAGCGGGCCAGAGACGGCAAAGACACGATTTCCGTCACCGGTAATGTATTGCGCGATTATCTGACCGATCTCTTCCCCATTCTAGAGCTGGGCACGAGCGCCAAAATGCTCTCGATCGTACCGCTCTTAGCCGGCGGGGGGCTCTTCGAGACCGGCGCAGGAGGGTCGGCGCCCAAACACGTGCAGCAGTTTGTCGAAGAGGGGCATTTGCGCTGGGACTCGCTGGGCGAGTTTTTGGCCCTGGCCGTTTCACTGGAAGATTTGGGCTACAAGACCGAAAATAAGCGGGCGCAAGTTCTGGCGGAGGCGTTGAATCGGGCGACGTCGAAGTTTTTGCTGGAGCGGAAATCGCCCTCGCGCAAGGTAGGCGAACTCGATAATCGCGGCAGTCATTTTTACCTGGCGTTGTTCTGGGCACAAGCGTTGGCCGAACAAGATAACGATACCGAGTTGCAGAAGGAATTCACCGCGCTGGCCCAGCAACTGGCAACTCATGAGGAGGCGATCATTGCAGAGTTGAACAGCGCGCAGGGAGCGGCGGTTGATATTGGCGGATACTACCATCCCGATCCGGAAAAAGCGGGTGCGGCAATGCGTCCAAGCGAGACATTTAATGCGATTTTGGGCAGCTGATCCGTACGGACTGCGCCCTTATCCAGCCGCTAATTCAGACCTCGATCCAATCTCCCGCAGGCCCTTTGAAAAAGGGACGGTGCACTGCCGTCCCTTTTTTGCAAACCGCTTTAACTGATTCCTATTCCTCACCCCTGATCCACGTCCCGCTCCGCCCCCCCCGCTTCTCCATCAGCCGCAATTGGCCAATCACCATGCCACGATCGACGCCCTTACACATATCGTAGATGGTCAGCAGAGCCGTACTCGCCGCCACCAGCGCCTCCATCTCCACCCCGGTGCGGTCATTGATCTTGGCCTCGGTCTGTACCAGAACCCGATCCTCGCCGACCTGAAAGTCGACGCAGACCGCTGTCAGATTGAGCGGGTGACACAAGGGTATCAGCTCGCCGGTGCGCTTGGCGGCCATAATCCCGGCCAGTCGCGCCGCCTCCAATACACTGCCTTTGGCGATCTTGTTGCCGGTGATCAGCCGGGCAGTCGCCGGATCCATGCGAATCTCTCCGCAGACCCGGGCCAATCGCTCACTCGGTTCCTTCTCGCCGACATCGACCATTTTTAAGCGGCCCTCCTCGTCAAGGTGAGTCAGTTGGTCGGCCATAAAAAACTCCTTTTAATATTTAAAACATTATTTAACAATTATTTATAATTATTTTTAACAACGGCAATACGGGCCTCGAGCTCAGCGCGTTCGATCGCGGCCAATTCAACGGCGAAAACCTCAGTGTAAGCGCTCAGCAGGGCCGACTCGACCTCAGCCAGATCCAAAGCACACCCCAATAGTGCATTCATTGTGGTCATTTCTTCACTCGTCAGACCGCAGGGTTTGATCGCTGAAAAGTACCGCAAATCCGTAGCCACATTGAGCGCCAGACCATGCGTCGTGATCCAATGCCGTACGTGGATGCCGATCGACGCCACTTTGCGGTCCCCCACCCAGGCCCCGGTCAACCCCGGACGGGTTGTAGCGACCAGACCATACCCTGCCAGCGTGGCCACCAGCACCGCCTCCAGATCGCGCAAATACTGATGTACATCGCGCCCACGTCGCCGCAGATCTACGATCGGATAGGCCACCAATTGGCCCGGCCCGTGAAAAGTAATGCTACCACCGCGATCAATCGGCACCACCTCCAGCTCATCGTCCATAAGATGCTCGGGAAGCATCGACCGCCCACCAGTGTATACCGGCGGATGTTCGACGAACAAGAGTACATCCGGAATCTGCTCTCCACGCCGTAATTCGCGCAATGCCTCTTGCCAGGTCCAGGCCTGGGCGAAACCGATCTTACCAACTCGACAAACGCGTATCTCATCCATGATCTCTAAATAACAAGCTGGTTTATCCTTGCGCAAGAACAACAATATCTCTATATTTGACAGTTCAGGTATTTTTTTTAGCACTCTCTTTTTACGAGTGCTAATTTGGTTTGCAGATACGGAGTTATCCTTTGCAGCACCGTATTTTCACAACAACATCATTAGGAGGAAGCCTAAATGGCTGCTAAACAGCTGGAATTTGATATGGCGGCGCGTGATGCACTTCAACGCGGCGTCGATCAACTGGCAGACGCCGTCAAAATAACGCTGGGGCCCAAGGGCCGCAATGTCGTGCTGGACAAGAAGTTCGGTTCACCGACAGTCACCAAGGATGGAGTGACTGTAGCCAAGGAAATCGAACTCAAAGACGCCTATGAGAACATGGGTGCACAGATGGTCAAGGAAGTCGCTTCCAAGACCAGCGATGTTGCTGGCGACGGCACCACCACCGCCACCGTCCTGGCCCAAATCATCTTCCGTGAGGGCCTCAAGAACGTAACTGCCGGCGCCAATCCCATGGATCTCAAGCGCGGCGTGGATCAGGCTGTCGCAGCCGTTGTCGACACGATCCGCAAGACCAGCAAGGACGTCAAGTCCCGCGAGGAGATCACTCAGGTCGGCACCATCTCAGCCAACAACGACAGCACCATTGGCGAGTTGATCGCCGACGCCATGGAAAAAGTGGGTAAGGACGGCGTCATTACTGTCGAAGAGGCCAAGGGCACCGACACCAATCTCGACGTGGTCGAGGGGATGCAGTTCGACCGTGGTTACCAGTCGCCCTACTTCGTCACCGAGCAGGAGTCGATGACCACCGAGCTCGAAGACTGCTATATCCTGATCTACGACAAGAAGATCTCCTCGATGCGCGATCTGGTTCCGATCCTCGAAAAGACCGCCCAGTTGAGCAAGCCGTTACTGATCATCTCCGAGGAAGTCGAGGGCGAGGCCCTGGCTACTCTGGTAGTCAATAAAATTCGCGGCACCATCAAAGTCGCCGCGGTCAAAGCACCGGGTTTCGGCGACCGCCGCAAGGCTATGCTCGAAGATATCGCCGTCCTCACCGGCGGCCGCCTCATCT
>MDTE01031853.1_pt1 | contig 19911 bp, 10 predicted proteins | sample 811231 | NCBI WGS metagenome assembly MDTE01 (sample SAMN05326651, study PRJNA326480) | marine metagenome | isolation source: seawater | place: Indian Ocean: Red Sea | collected 2010 | reverse complement strand
GACCAGCAGTGGGAGTCGTCGTTGGTGCGCTACCAGATGGATCCAAACCACCACCACCGGGGCCCAAGCCACCAGCTCCAGGTGCACCACCACCTGCCGCACCGCCACCTGCCGCACCGCCACCGCCAGGACCGAACGGGCTCAAACCCGCCGGCATGCCACCGCCACCGCCACCTGCACCACCAGGACTCCCCCCGCCAATCCCACCAGCGGGTCCACCGGCACCGGAATAGTTGCCCAGCTGCTGCTGGCGTTTGTCGCGAGACTCGACGCGTGCCAATTCACCACGCACCGCAACTACTGCAAACTGGCCTAATTGTTCCGCGACTTGGGCCGGGGCAGCGTTCAGTCCCTGTGGGTCAGAAACGCGTTCTAGCATCCTCGCCGCGGTGCATCTCAAGGACAGCGGTACCGTGTCTGCGTCGGCCGCCAGAAGATTAAGTGACAGGGTCGCCAAAGGTCCGGCGGACCCTGGCACACTCCCCAGAATTTCAAGTGCGCGACGTCGAATCCAAGTATGCCCAGCCAGCGACCTTCCCGCTGGCGGAGCCTGCTGCTCGACCAGCGTCCGGGCAATCGTCGCGATACGTTGACGCGACGACGCGTCGACAAATCCGTTACGCCCTTGCAATGCTTCCAGCTGACGATCCAGATCTACATGACGCAATACCCCAACCATCGCCGCCACAATGACGGCGTCGTGTTGGCCTGGCTGTTCCAGCGCAGTCAGCATGATTCCCATCGCCTGGGGAACCGGCAACGGCTCTTGGACGGGATTCGTCGACCGTCCCTCACGAGAGTTGATCGCACCGACCATCAACATCGCGTTATAACGCACGGCCGGGTGGTAATTTCCAGTAATCAACTTACCCATCTCAACAAGTAGCAAATTATTCAGAGCGGTCTTGGCGGCCGGATTTCTGGAAGATTGCAACCGCCGCAACAATTCCTGCCGGCTTTCCGCTAACGTACCCAGACTCACCGGATCGTACCGAGTCATCCGTGGAAAGTAATACGTGGTGTAATAGGCGTTGAACTGCGCCGCATCAGTGATTCCGTTCGTCAATGCCTTGCGCGCATTACTCGACGCAGTCTTGATTTTGCGTTCCGTTGCCTTACTTGCCTTCGCATCGTCGGGGTTGAGTTGCCATTCGGCCGCAACTTCAACGACCTGATACGCGGGCGCCTCGTCGTCTTGTGCCCCCCCTATTCGGCTCTCGCCAGCCATAAGCAGGCCGGTCAAGACCGCCAGAAAAACCACCTGTCGCGAATAACCGATTGGTCGCTGCCACATAAATCGAATCTCCACTCCAGCACCCTCGTGTGGTTGATCTCACTTGGAACCAGTCCTGTCAGCTGCCTGTTACAATCACCGAGCACTCACGCGTTCTTGATCGCACACCAGAGACAGGAGAGCGGACGGGCACAACCAGACAAGTCTTCCCAGCCGCCCTAAATAACCGCAAACTACACCTACTTGTATTGTAGACTAATCTGGCCAGAGAGCTGCTGTCAACTTTGGTTGTGACAGAGGGCCCAGAATTTACGTATCATTCCCCCGTCCCAAACCGTATTCTCCTCCCGACCGCAAAATGCCCAGCTCCGTACGCGTTGTCAAAGTTGGCGGTAGTCTGCTTGCCTGGCCCCAGCTCATAACTGCGTTAAATCCATGGCTGGCGAGACAACCGGGTACCAACGTGCTGATCGCCGGTGGGGGATTTCTAGCTGATTCGATTCGCCGTTTTGACCAGCGGCTCCAATTCGGCGTCGAAGAAGCACACTGGCTTTGTGTGAGTGCGATGTCGCACACCGCAAAGCTCTTGGCGCACCGTCTGAAGCACGGCCCTGTGCACACAACCGCGTCCCGTCTCGCAACGGCCACCGCACACGTCGTTGTATTCGACTGTGCACGCTTCCTGAAATCGGATGAGCCACGACTCAAAGGCACGCGTTTGCCGCACAATTGGTCTGTTTCTAGTGATTCAATTGCCGCACGCCTTGCGGAAGCTCTGCAATCACCTGAACTCGTGCTACTCAAATCGTGCCAGCCGCCGCACCCAGCGACAAGGCATGAGGCCGTGTCCGTCGGGTATGTGGACGAGTTTTTTGCCCGAGCAGCACAAAATCTACCCCGGATCAAATGCGTCAACCTGCGTGACATTGCACGCACAGAAACGCTCTTGACCGAAACCTGACACCAGATGTCAACGAACCGGGTATTCTGCAGTCATTAACCCGAACGCGGCAGCTGCACATTCCAGAACCAGGAAGCAGTGTTTTCTTTTCGCATTGCATGGTTACGCAACTGACCAACTCCCTGGACAACCTCTGAGTGATCAACCACGTCCCAGGACTCAATCTCGACCCCGCCTGAAGCGGTCAACACCCAACGTCCACCACGCACGCGAACAAAACTACATTGAGGATCCACCGTCTTGGGCGTATTCCAAGCCTCAAGATCCAGATCGCTCTTCGGATCCGTCATGCGTGGCAAACTCAAGCCGGCCTTTTCAAACAACTCGTTCTGCTCAATCAAGGCAGCCACAACACACATATCCATCAGATTCCGTAGTTCACCAAAAACGGCATCTCGCTGAGACAGGGCATCGTATTTTTCGGTAAATAGATCCGCCCACTTTTGCGCCCGCGGATTCTTGCGGCCGGTGCCTCGGACATTACCTTGAGCGTTCACGACATCGGTTTCGGTCATACATTTGACCCCGCGCCCGCGAATCTTCCAGGCCATGCCGTCTTCGCTACGTGCCAAGGGCTCATAGTCTGTCGTCAACCACCAACGTGGATTCATATTGGTCGCTGAACCTCTGGTCGATTTAATGAGATCGAGATAACTGGGCAGACCTTTGATTGGGGCCATTTCCAATGCCATCGCATACCGTTTCATCCGGTAATCGGCAGCGGTCATTACACGGGCGAAATGACTGTTCCTGGGCACACCAGCGATTTTGATCTGCTGCGGGCCAAAGGCACGTTTGATGTTGGGCTCGGCAATGCGGGGATTCTGTCGTACTCGCACGTCTTTCTTCAGCTCTTTGACCAAGGCAGAGAGGTTGCGGTAACCTTCCTGGGTTGGATCAATCGAAACACTGATCCCCACATCCCTGGCTGGCTTGACTGTTCGCAGCGCGACCAGGAGATCATCCAGCCGCATGACCGGCCGGCCCGTTGTCACCCCAACCACGACGGCATTGTCATCGACGATCCAACCTTCGGCCGGACCGCCAAACAAGATGTCATTGTTGGCCTGATCGACCACCACCCATTCGATCCGCTGCAAACCACCCAGAAATTGTACTTCGTCAGGAAGCATGTCCAGGTTATTCGCCAACGCATCTTCAATTGCGGCGTGCAAGCCACGCAACGAAATCATGCGCAAATTCACCGGACGATTCAGTTCACGTACTGGAGTCGCAATTTCCTTACGCAGATCTGCGAGCAGCATTTCGCGGTCTTTAATGTTCGGTTCCCGCAGGACGCCCGCCGTGTCGATCGAGACGCCCCCAACCGCATTATTACGGAACAAGCCACGCCCCGCGAAGGACACCGAAACGGCAGATACCACAAACGCGGCAGCGCCCAGAGTCCGTAGGATCTGCTGGCTTGCGCGTGGCGCACGACTGCGACTTGACATATCTCATCTCCCTGATTCGGTGCGGCGGGGCCACTTTTTCAGCGACCAACCAACCCCTTTTCGTGATCTACCACGCCACAGTACGAGACTTCCTGGCCAGAACGGCGGGTGGAGAACGACTAAAGACCTAGGTTCACTATGTAGATTTTAGGATACTTATAGAAAATTGGAAATGCAAGAAAACTTATCGGCAATCGATGAGTCTGAGGCCAATCCTAACTGACTAAGGCAACGTCAGTCGCCTTGCAAGCGGCTTGCAGCCCCATCCGAACCGGCCGATAATAGGGGTGGTGCGTGCTGTGCCCGCAATATTGGAAAACTCCTGCTTCCATTCCTGAACTAGTCGGTCCGCCACCGGTCAGCTGATTGCGTGGCGTTACGGTCACGGGCATTGCAGCAACACCCTTTTCTTGCCCAGTTCCCCTGATTAGTTTGCCCCACTCCCGAGTCCACTGTCGTCGTTTCCGGTCACCCTCGCCAAAACCCTCCTTCCAGGGGGAGCGCACCTGCACCCGCTCGCATGTCAGACGCCTACCTTGTCATCCGCGTCGGATCCAAATGGACGGACTTCATTCGCCTGGTACCCGGGCGGACAGCCACCATTGGCCGCACTTCGACAAATCTGATCGTCATTAAAGACGATAGTTGCAGTCGCAATCATGCTGAAGTTTTTCACTCCCGTAATGGCTGGCAACTGCGTGACCTGGGAAGTCGCAACGGAACCCACCTCAACGGAGCTGCCGTTTCGGGTGATTGCGGACTGACGCCCGGCGACGTGATTCGTATCGCGCAATGCCAGCTCGCCTTCGTGACTGATCCACAGGATGCATTCAAGGCCGATTCACGCCAGGTTGCAGATGCGCAAAGCGAGACTGGGGAAACCTATGTTTCTCTCAGTGATTCAAACCTGCTGCCTTCCGATCAACCGACCACCATCACCCACCGGCAGAATCAAACTCGATTCCAACAGCCAGTCGACGAAAAAAGAGAAGTAGTCGATTCAGGGGCAGACGCCGAAGAGCTCTGTCGCCTCGTCTTTCAGCTTGCCAATCAGAACGATGCGGCCCAAATCGCACAAGTGGCGTTGAACGGCCTCTTTGCTGGCGCGAAGATCGATGCGGGCGCACTTTTTCTGGTCGCTCCAGACCACGCAGGTCACCTGACCCTAGCAGACCTCGAAATTGCTGCATCGCGAGCTGACACAAGTTCCTCGTATCATCGTGTCTCCCCGTTTCTGGCAACAACTGCACTGCAACAACGGGAGGCAGTGTTGGCCAGAAATGTCGCCGACGACCCAACTCTCGGAACACCTGATAGCAAAGGTGAAATTCACTCAACCAGTGACATCTGTGCGCCAATCCGCCATGACGGCAAAGTCCTGGGCTTGATTCACCTCTACTCAACAACAGAAAACCGGAGTCCCGGTACAGGTGATCTTGAGTTTACGCTTGCAGTCGCGGACAACGTTGCCCAGGCATTGATCAATCTGCGCCGGCAGGCAGGGCTGGTCAAAGATCTCTCGCAATCTCGCGATGAAGTCAATCAACTTCGTCAAGCGCTACGTGCCAACGTCGAAATCATCGGCTCGAGCCCCCAATTAGACGACGTCCACAGCCAAATTGCCCAGGCCGCTCCTAGCCGGGCCACGGTTTTGATTCGCGGTGAAAGCGGCGTCGGCAAGGAACTTGTCGCCCGGGCAGTGCACTACGCCAGTCCCCGCCAACACGGACCATTTGTCTGTCTCAATTGTGCCGCGTTGTCCGAGACACTTCTTGAAAGTGAGCTGTTTGGTCATGAAAAAGGCGCCTTCACGGGCGCAACGGAACGAAAGGCGGGTAAATTCGAAGCGGCCTCAGAAGGCACCCTCATGCTCGATGAGATCGGAGAAATGAGTCTGGCGATCCAGGCGAAATTCCTCAGGGTCCTCGAAGGCCACCCTTTTGAACGCGTCGGTGGTAGCGAGGCTCTGGAGGTCGATGTGCGCATTATCGCGGCCACCAATCGCGACCTCGAAAGAGCCGTATCGGACGGTGATTTTCGACGCGATCTTTACTTTCGTTTGAATGTCGTCGAGATGGAAGTACCGCCGCTCCGCAAACGCCCGGGGGACATCGTTGAATTGGCCGATTTCTTCCTTCATCAATTCAATCAGGAAACCGGGAAACCACCGCGCAGCTTCTCAGATGAGGCAAGCAAACAGCTACAAACGTATCACTGGCCTGGCAATGTGCGCGAACTCCGCAATGTAGTCGAACGCGCGGTTTTACTGACCGCTCACGAGATCATTGGCCCACAAGATCTCAAACTATCTGCACTCGCCTCGGCTAGTGATTCGGGTGAAATCCCAGCTCCTGCAAGCCTCTACGTACCCCAGTCGCTCGAGGAGGTTGAGCGACAACACATCGAGGCAACGCTGGAAGCTTGCCAGTGGAACAAAAGCCGCTCCGCAACGACATTGGGCATTGAACGCTCTACCCTGGACCGAAAGATCCGCAGATACAACTTGAAGTCGCCCAAGAAATAATCGCCGTCGTACGGTTGAACCCACCGGATGACGCAGGGAACTCACAACAACAAGCGACAGGCTAGGGCGCAACTCCGAGAACAAAATCGACCTTTGTCTCAGCAATCACCGGATCACCGTTGTGGATCATGGTAGCCCGAATTACCAGTGGCAAATTAAAGGGCCCCAGCGGGTTTCCAAAACGCAACTGTAGCTCTCCCGCGGTCTGGTCGGTCGCCAGAGTCAACGGCTCGGCGGTCACACCACGAACATGGGCCGCCTGGATTACTTCTACCTTTACTGGCGCCGGCTCCAGAACGCCACGTGAGATGGTGACGCCCAGCTGGAGAACCTCACCTGGCACCGCACGCACCGACTGCCTGGAGGCCTTGATGTTCAAAGGGCAGGGTGCGGTGAGAATGATAATCTGATCATTCACCGCACCAGAACTATAACTGACTTTGTGCTTGACTCCATCCTCGTCTTCTACCTCGCCAACAGCCATCACCACGATGCGCCCTGTACGATTCATCTCGAGCCAGGTGGGTATGTTGATCGAGTAATCGAACTCAGTCGTACCGGGTGGTAGCGGCATCACGGACCCTGTCACACCCTGTTGATGCCGAATCTGGCGATCGGCCAACGAAATCTCGAGTGGCCCCTGGTAACCACCCAATCGCAACTTGTAGTGCCGCCGATGGACAGTTCCGCGGGCGGCATAGTTAGTCTGAAAAGCCTCGCCATCGACCTTGAATGGTGTCGGCATGCAAACCATCAACAATATCTTGTCCGGCTTGTAGACCCCCGGGGTTGGCGCCATGCGTGCTCGTCGTGTCACCGCTTTTCCGTCTCGCATCGCAGTACCGGTCAAGGAGATTCGATAGTCGCGAATCTTCGCTTTGGAATCTGCTTTCAGCACGACCTCAACTTCGTTTTTGCCCTCGGGTATCGTCGTTGGAGCTGCGACAAGCCCGGCAGGCAATCCTTCAAATGCCAATTCAATCGCTTCTTTGAAACCGGCAATCCGCTGTACGGGAACCTTGAACTTGACTTCAGCCCCACGATATACGCTCAGTGCATCACCCGGCAAACGCAGTTTGAAATCGGGCTCCGATGGCCGGCTGAATTTAAGCCGATAGGCAAACTCCGGGCCACCGCGTTGCGGATCCACATCCCGAATCTCGATCACAAAATGGCCGCTTGACGGAAATTTGAACCGGGTATTCACTTCGCTCGGATTTTGTGGGCTACTGCCGGTTGCCAGCAACTCCTTGCCCTCTGCGTCCTGAATCTTCAGCACGGCATCCATCGGCGAACCAAATCGCGCCGTCCACAATTCAACGACCAATTCCTCGCCTTCCGCAGCTTTCACCAACCAGCGATCAACGTCACCTGGTCGGTCCACACGGCCATTCAACACAGCTGGCACAACCACTGCACCATCGGCAGGTTCCGCATCGTTGGGCTCAGTCTCCAAGTGCTCCGGCAACCCGGAAAGGTCAATCTGTAGCGGGTTAGAGACATATTCTGGCAATGGGAAATGCTGGGCATGCGGCCCCTCTCCCTGGGTCGGGCCCGGGGCTGGCAACTTTACGGCAACCACCCCGTCCGGAGTCTGTTGCCCAACCAACTCAAAGGCAACCTCCGTGCCCATTTGGCCCCCCAAAGGGTAAACATGATCTACAAATGGCCCGGCCGTAACAGTGAGACGGTAAATATAAGGCTGCAGGCCGCGGTAATTGACATCATGAATATGGAGTCGATAGGTCCCCTCGACGGGCGCCCGAAAACGCAGTAGTGAATCGGTCCCGAAGTAGTCGGTATTCTCTGCCAACAAACGTCCCTGGGGATCGTACAGTAGCAGTCGCGAATCGAGTGGTGACCCAATCCGCGATGCGACCACCGCGCAGGTCACCGCTTGGCCAGCCTGGACATGAAATTCCCATATATCAATATCTTCACGTGGAAAAATCCGGCCGTTAATCGTCACCGGCAAATCGACGCGACTCGGGATGGGACGCCCGTCGATCTCATCTTCCACGATTTCAGGGAGATCACCGATTACGAAAAACCGACCGCCGACCGCGCCTTGGGAAGTCCACAGCCGCCAGGGCCTCGATCCCAGTGCCGCATCCGCAGCAATCTTGACTTGTCCCATGTGGTCCTTGGGATAGACCTCGGCGCCTTGTGACGCCGGCTTGACAATGAGAGGCCCTTCAAACCACGTCGTCCTGGTACGCTCAATTCGTGGAGTGGCCTCGACGCCCGGACCTAACATTTCAAAAGGGCTGCCGCCATGCAGGAAATGTGCCCCAACGTGAAAGGAAACCGTTGTGCCACGCTGACCACCGGCAGGAAAGATGTAATCTGCGGAGGGAGCATCCGCTGCGCCCGCGCTCGCTGCCAGCAACCATGCTCCAACTCCGGCCAAGCACCTAGTCAGCGTCCGGTACATAATTCCTCTCCTCTTGATGTGCAGCCAATCCTGCAGAACACGTTGTGAGCGTCCCAGGCAAGGCTCGCGCAAACAGGCCGACACCAGTACGTATTACAGGAGTTCACGTATAACGCGGCCGTCATTGACGATCGGTACAGGCCGGCCCTCGGCCGTGTGAAACTCGTCTTTCGTGTTGACACCGAGCAGATGATGCAATGTCGCACCTAAATCCTCTGGACCGATCGGATTCTCCGCAGGCCGCTCAGCCCGTTCATTCGATCTTCCGACAACACGGCCGCCCTGCACACCACCGCCACCCATCATCACGGTGAATCCCGGTCCCCAATGGTCGCGCCCGGCATTCTTATTAATGCGCGGAGTACGACCAAATTCACCTGTCACGATCACCAGCGTCTTCTCCAACAACCCACGGTCAGACAGGTCGCGGAACAGTGTCGACATCGCCGCGTCCAGATGCGGCAAGAGATCTCTCTTCAAGGTCACGAAATTATTATCGTGCGTGTCCCAGTCAACATGATCAACAGTGACACACCGCACGCCAGCCTCAACCAGACGCCGCGCCATCAGGCACGATTGCCCAAGGGAGTTACGCCCGTATTCATCACGCAAGGTGTCAGATTCCGCGTGAATATTGAACGCCCGTTTCGCTTCGGGAGAAGTCATTAGTTGAAATGCCTTGTCGCGAAACGTACTGACGGCTTTGGCGCCTTTATTCGCACTGCGCTCGGCACCGCGTTGAAACCGGTCAACTTGTGCCAACAACGCGCGGCGTGCATCCAATCGGTCTGCCGCCAACGCTAATGGCGGCACGATGTCTCGAACCGCAAACCCGGGATCAGCTGGGTCAGCATTGACACTGAATGGAGCGACGGACGGCCCCAGGTACGACGCCCCCGCACTGGGATGCATGTCGGGGACGCAAACGTACGGAGGCACGCTACCACGTGGCCCTAATTTCTTGGCGATAATCGAGCCGTGCGCTGGCCGTTGATTATTTGGCGTCAAAGCGGCATTAAATCCGGCCACAGGATGGTACCCGGTGAGCATGTAGTGGTCGGCCGGCCCGTGATCGGAATTACGATGTCCAAAAGACCGGATCAACGAGAATTTATCCATCTGCTGCGAGGTCCGCGGCAGATGCTCACCAACCTGGATCCCCGGAACGTTACTGGCGACAGGGTCAAAATCGCCACGAAACTCGGCCGGCGCATCCGGTTTCATGTCAAACGTGTCAATGGTGCTCAAGCCACCTTTGAGAAACACAATGATTAACGACCGATCATCTTTGGTGACACCGCTTGCATTTGCCGCAGCGTGGGATTCTCCAGACAGAATCCCGGACAAACTGACTGCAGCCCCAAAGAGTGAACCGCTACCAACACGCAGGAAATCTCGGCGTTGGGCTCCATCACAAAATTGTCCACGACGTTTCATGGTGTTTCTCCGTGTTCTTAGCGTGCCGCGACCACCCGACTCCTCACAGTCCATCAACTAGACCGCGTGGCGCACTCAATGGTTGAAAACAAATTCCAGTGTGTTCATCAGACTCCAAGCGAGATCCTCTGCGTCGTCTCGCCGACTCCCGGGAGACTCCTGGAGGTAGTTCAATGCCGTCTGCTGCTCGGCGGAACTTGGAAAACGACTAAAAAACATCAAATAAAGTTGCTCGACCAAATCCTGATCTGTTTTTGTAGTATCGACCAGATGCACGATCCGTCCCGCCTCGTGTCCGATCATCGCGTTGATTTCTGGCGAATTCAGTACGTGCAGGACCTGCCCGACTGTCGGCTCACCAACCCGTTCACACTCACAGGCGGTTTTGCGCGAAGGGCGTCCAAACAATTTCAAGAAATAGTGGTCGACCACGCTGTCCCACAATTCGATGGCACGATAGCCGTGTGGCACACCTGTAAATTTCTCTCGATGCCCAGTCACGCCACAAACCGCGTCAAACAGTACCTCAGCGTCCATCCGTTTGAACAGAGCGCGTGAGTAGTTCTGTTCATCCTCCTGGTTCGTCTCGTTAGGCTGGGACGACCGCTGGTAACTTCGCGAAGCCGTGATCGTGCGGATCAACTGGTGAACATCAAAACCACTGGCAACAAAGTGCTCCGCCAACGCGTCCATCAATGCTGGATTACTCGGCGGATTGGTATCGCGCAGGTCATCCACAGGTTCCACCAGTCCGCGTCCCATGAAATGAGCCCACATCCGATTGACCAGATTGCGTGCGAACCAGGCATTCTCCGGTCCAATCATCCACTTCACCAGCACCTGCCGACGATCGCCGGGCGGAGACTTCTCTGGCATCGGTTCACCCAGCGGGTAAGCGTAAATCGGCTCGCCCGTCCGAGGATGTTTGGTTTCCGGATCGCCGACCGCCAACTGGACCTCGCCGCGACTGGTACCCTTGCGGCTCACTTGCTGGAAAAAGGCAGACATGCCGTAATAATCCCGCTGACTCCAGCGATCAAACGGATGGTGATGGCATTGCGCACATTCGATCCGCACCCCTAGAAAAACCTGAGACACAGCACTAGCTAGTTTCCCTGCATCACCCACAACGCGGTAAAAATTCACCTGGGGAGCTTCTTTCGTGGGTCCCTGCAGCGCAAGTATATCACTGACAAACTGGTCATAACGCCGATTGCGAGCAAAGCTTTTGCGAATCCACGTGTAGTAGTCGTAGGCACCCTTATGGCCCAGAGCACGTCGATCTACACGCAATAAATCCGACCATTTCATCGCCCAAAAAACGGCGTACTCTGGCCGCTCGAGGAGACGATTGACCAGGAGCGCCCGTTTGTCTGTCCGCTCATCCTGCAGAAACGCTCGAGACTCTGCTGCAGTCGGTAGCGTTCCGATGATGTCCAGATAGACACGTCGCAAAAATTCCGCATCTGTGGAGTGCCCAGACGGAATAATGTTGAGTTTCTGCAATTTGGCGTGGACCAGCCCGTCAATAAAATTCGTTTCACTGACTGCCGGATACTCGCTGATCGCTTCCTCCCTGGGAATCAACGCCTGGAAGGTATCTACGGCACCCATATAGGTCGCCATCACGGCAACTTGCCCCGGTACTGAACCGATGCGCACGACACCCGCCGCATCGACCGACGCCAGGCCTTCATTGTTAGACTGGTATTTGACGATCGAAGTGACATCTACCTCGCGGCCATCTGAATAGTACGCCATCACGCGCAGCTGCTGATTCGACTGAATACCCAACACCGCTTCGACGGGTTGAATTTCAACCCGTTCTACTCTCGGCGCATCCGGCTCTCCCAACGGGGTACCTGCAGCGACCCAACCTTTCAGCGTGTTATATTCCCGGGAATCGAGAGCAATGCGCACGCCTCCTCCATGGGGAATTCCCCCAGAAGCTTTGGTCAACAACAGACTGCGGTCCGCGGCCGCGATAAAGGTCCGTCGCCCGCGACCTTCCTTGGTCAATGCCGCAAAATCGGCGAGTGGATCGAAACCGAATACGGACAACTTGAAGCCGTTCTGCCCCTCTGCCTTGCCGTGACAGCCCGAGGTGTTGCATCCGTATTTACTGAGGATCGGCAAGATGTCATCTTCGAAATGAAATGCGTGCGGGACCGTGGTTTGAGAAACCCGGACAGCCACACGCTGCCGCTCACCTTTGTAGTGAATTTCGACAGTCCCAGCCCCATCAGACAAGGCTCTGAGCACACCGCGAGCGTCGACGTTAAAGTGGGGAGAATCCGTCCGGTACATCACCCGGTGGGTAAGATCCAAGTCTCTTCCATCCTGGCTACGGGTACGAACCAGGAGTCCCCGCAGCGCGCCGGGCCCAATGAGTTCAACCGTACGGGGGTGCACTTGAAAAGCGCCCCCCGCCGTCGGTTCATCAGCCGCGGCCAAACGGCATTCCCTGGCCGACAGCAGCCCGACCAGGATCAGGCAAGTCAACATGGACAACAGTCGCATAGTGGAAACACCCAGTATTGAAGTCAGACCCATACAAAAGCTGGTAGGTCAGCGCAACCGGTTCCTCCTGTTGCAGGCATCTCTGGGAACGCCGCGCGCCGGATAAAATCGCGTGACGACAGGCGTAACCAAACCCCATCACCACAATAGCTCAAATTTTACCGCCAATTCACTGCAATTGGTAGTCGAACGCACCTCCGGACCGGACACCACAAACACTTCCTACATCGGCATTTGCGTCCCTCGATAAAATTCCGGCCAGCCCTCAGCGTCACGTCACCGGCCCGCACGGGGCAAAACCCACCGCGGCTTCACGCAAAGTGGGCTTGACCAGACAGTGGCTCGTTACCTACAAGCCTCTCCGCTCTTCTCCTTTCTCTCCTCTCAACCTGTCATTGCACCCCGATGCCACGGCTTTACTCGATCTGGCTGGCCGTCTTCTTATCGCCACTTTGGGTGACGACAAGCGGATTCTCCAGCGACGCCACTGCCCCTGACACAGAGATTCAGCCCGGTGTTGAATCGCAGTCACGTGTGGAATCCCTGCGTTCAGTCCGTGGCAAACTAGAGCGACGTCAGAATGGTTTGAGTGGAAAAACGTCATACGCATTGCGTGATCTGCAAACCGGCATTCGCTATCGCATCTACGCTAACGACTCGACCCGGCTCCAACCCTTCGTCGGCCGCACGGTACGCATGCGAGGCCACGGCTGGAATCGGTCCGATATCGATGTCGGGTATCTACGAATTGGCGCAGCCGCTGAGCCCACGGTGCCCTCGCCAGAGCCTGATCCGGCAGAGCGACGGATCGCCAACCACGACCACCACCACGACCACGACCACAATCACAACGAGCCCGTAAACCACACCGAACCCGCGCTGCTCTCCGACAGCGGTCCGCAGACACTACCCGCCGGGTGGGTGTCCCGCAATGGCCAAACACCCGTGGCAATCGAAACCCCTGTCAGCGAACTCAGCGATGGCGTTGCCACATTCGGTACGTTGGAAATCCCCACTCCTGTCGGTACCCGGCTGCATGATCTTGACCTCCTCGACAACCCGTCACATCGCTGCCCGCAATGCGGTGCGTTGCCCGATTATGCCTGTGGTCCGGCAGGTGCAGCCTGGGTGCGTGCTGAATACCTCTATTGGCGCAGCGCCGGAATGTCACTTCCACCACTGGTCACTACCAGTCCTATTGCAACGCCCGCTGAGCAGGCTGGTATCCTGGGCGAAACCGGAACGCAAACGTTGATCGGTGCGGAAGACGTGCTCGACGACCGTCGTGGTGGTGGCCGCGTTCGCGTTGGCCTCTGGCTGGGACCAGCACGTGTCTGGGGTATCGAGGGGGATTATCTTGCCCTCGACGATCTGAATTACGAAATGGCGCAAGACTCCAGCTTGAACGGAGTGGACGTGCTGGCCCAACCGTTCTTCAACATCCACCCCCTGGATGCCCAGGAAAACCCTGAAATTCCAGGGGAAGATGCCTATTTATTGGCCTATCCCCAGCTCAGCGATGGAGCAGTACAAGTACGTGCTGGCACCTCAATGCGAAGTGCATCGCTCCATTTACTGAGATTCCTGGGGTGTCGCGACTTTCCTCAGGAGTCGGTGTGTGGCCCTGGGTGCGCGTATTATTCACGCGTCAACCTGCTGCTCGGTTTTCAATTTATGGAGTTTGAAGAGTACCTCTCCGTCCTTAGTCAAACGCAACCCATCGGATCCATCGAACGCTGGGCTGTCAGCGACCAGTTCGACACCACCAACGATTTCCAAGGAGGCGAGATTGGTTTTCACTGGCAAGCACAACGCCACGTATGGACATTCGATCTGTTAGGTCGCGTGGCAGTGGGGAACGTCCACCAATTGGTGAACATCTCCGGCCAGACCGTACATACGGACACCAGCGGAACGGAAACCCTGCTGGCCGGCGGCCTCTTGGCCCAACGTACGAATTCCGGAATACACGAACGGAATGTGCTGGGGCTCATCCCGCAAGCACAAGCCACCGTCGGGGTCTTTCTCACACCCCAACTACGTTTTACCCTCGGTTACTCACTGATCTACTGGACAAACGTGGTCCGCCCAACCGACGCCATCGACCGGGACCTCAATCCCCAGTTACTCCCCCCCGAGTCGGTTCCCTTCAGCGGCCCCGAACGGCCAGGATTTGCGTTCCAGCAACAGGACTTCTGGGCACAGGGCTTCCACGCTGGGTTAGATTACCGCTGGTAAGCTCCGGAATGCCGAACGGCCCAATCGACTGCGCATTACAAGATCCCGTACTTTTCGTAGACTTCGGTAGCCCGCATTCCGTTACGAATCTCATCACGAGTAACATTCTCGGCATGCACCTTCTGCCAGGCTCGGGATACAGCCTCTTCCTCAATGGCCTGAGGGACGACGACCAGCCCATCTTCGTCGGCGACCACCAGGTCACCCGGGCTAAAGACAACCCCATCGATTTCGACCGGGACATCGCATTCGACCACTCGCTGACGGTGCAGGCTGTCGTAAACACAGGTGCCACGGGCAAAACAGGGAAAACCCATCGCACGCATCGGGGCAACATCCCGGGCAGCTCCATCCACAATGGCACCGACACAGCCCTGATTCATGGCTGCCGTCGAGAGTAGTTCCCCCCAAATTCCAGACCGCATCGAACCGCCGGCGGCGGCAATCAAGACATCATCTGCCACGCAGGTATCGACCGCCTTCAGCTCGAGCTCGTACGGTCGCGGGTCGTCATGAAACAGATCAGACCAGAGTGTCGTTTTACAACGGCCGATCAACACGCCGCGCGTGGTCAGGGGCGTTAGAGCAAGTCTTGGTGATTGCGCCTTGTAGCCCAGTGAATCCAGTGCATCAGATACGACCGCAGAGTAAAATGCCTCGCGCATCATAGCGATCGTAATTTCGCCGGGAGGTGTGTGCGACATGAGGTTCCGCAATGGGTGGAGGAGTGGAAAACAACGCTGGCGACTGATATTCTGCCCCATTTGGCGGCGACTTCCAACAACCTGCTGCAGGAAACATTTCTCCCTGGGTAACTTTCATGCGCGTCGGCATCCTGGCTCTATTGCACGAATCCAATACTTTCATTTCGCAACCCACGCATCTGGAACACTTCGAGCAAAGCTGGTTGTTTGAAGGTGATCAGGTGAGAACCCACATCGAGTCATCCCACCATGAAGTGGGCGGCTTCTTTGAAGGCTTGGAAGCGGCTGACATCGAACCAATAGGAGTCTTTGCCGGCAGGGCAACGCCATACGGGACAATCACCGCAGAAACGTTTGACCAGTTGTTGAGCCGCCTCTTCACCGCCATCGAGAAAACGCTCGCCCAGCACGGCCCTCTCGACGGCTGGCTCCTGGCCCCACACGGCGCTACGGTCAGTGAGGAATATCCCGACGCCGACGGCCATTGGCTCTCCATGGTCCGGGCCCACCTCGGCCTGGAAGTCCCCTTGATCGCAACGCTCGACCCACACGGCAACCTGTCCCCCGAGATGGTCCATGCCTGTGACGCGTTGATCTCCTATCGTTCGAATCCCCATCTCGATCAACGCGCTCGCGGCCTGGAAGCTGCCAGACTGATGGCTCGTACCCTGCGTGGTGAAGTCCGCCCGACGATGGCGGCCTGCCTGCCTCCTCTGGCAATCAACATTGAACGGCAATTGACCAGCGAACCGCAACTCCGCTCGCTCTATGAACTGGCAGACCGGATGTGCGCCGACCCAGCCGTTCTGAGTAATAGCATCATGCTGGGCTTTCCCTATGCTGACGTCGCGGAAATGGGCTCAGCAGCTATTGTAGTGACCGACCAGAATTTACCGCTGGCACAGCAACTCGCCGCAGAACTCGGTGAGTACCTGTGGTCTCACCGCGACGAATACCTGGGCCAGATGATCGAACCCGGTGATGCACTGGACCGCGCCGTCGCCCTCAACGGACCGGTATGCCTGCTCGATATGGGCGATAACGTGGGCGGCGGTTCACCCGCCGATTCCACCGTCCTGGCACACGAGATCTGGCGACGCCAGATCCCCGCTAGTTTTGTCTGTCTCTACGATCCCGAGAGCGTCCAGCAGGCCATCGCAGCCGGTCCCGAGGCACGTCTACCAATGAAGCTGGGCGGTAAGACCGACCAACAGCACGGCGCACCGCTGGCGGCTGAATTCAACGTTGTCAGCCTCCACGACGGGAAATTCACCGAACCGGAGGCACGGCACGGCGGCCTGACCGATTGCGACCAGGGCCCTACCGCCATTGTGCAATCCGACCATGGCATGACAGTGATGCTGACCAGTGAAAGGATGCCACCTTTCAGCTTGCAACAGCTGATCAGCTGCAACATCGACCCCAGTGCGTTCCAACTGCTGGTCGCCAAAGGCGTTAACGCACCCGTCGCCGCTTACGCCCCCATCTGCCCGCATTTGATCCGTGTCAACACAGCGGGTTGTACGACCGCCGACATGGAATCCCTGGACTTCCAGCGCCGGCGCAACCCGATGTTTCCCTTTGAACGCGACACCACCTGGTCGAATCAGGTGGTACCGCCGGTGTGACTCACCGCCGGGCACGCAACGGATCAAACGAAACATCCCGTCAGGAGATGCCAAGCTCCTTCTTGACCGCGGTAAACTGCGCGACTGCAAAGTCCAGGTCTTCTGCGTGATGCGCCGCGGACAACTGAGTCCGAATTCGAGCGGTTCCCCGCGGTACCACAGGGAAAGAGAACCCGATTACGTAAACACCTCGCTCCAGCATGTGGTCCGCCACTCGGGATGCCAGCGTCGCATCTCCGAGCATGATCGGAACGATCGGGTGTTCACCGGGCAAGACTTCCAACCCCACACCACTCATCTGCTCTCGAAAATACTGCGTATGGCTCGCCAGTCGATCACGTAACGTCGTTGAGGCGGACAGCAACTCAATCGCCTTCAACGAGGCGGCTACGATCGGTGGAGCCAGCGAGTTAGAAAACAAGTACGGTCGTGACCTTTGCCGGAGCAGTTCGACGATCTCGGCGCGACCACTCGTGTAACCACCACTGGCACCGCCTAACGCTTTCCCTAACGTTCCGGTCAAAATGTCCACACGATCGGAAACTCCGTGATGCTCAGGCGTACCACGCCCGCGTTGCCCCATAAACCCCACAGCGTGTGAGTCGTCCACCATGACCAGCGCTTCATAGCGGTCCGCCAAGTCGCAAATTTCCGGCAAGTTCGCCAACGAACCGTCCATCGAAAATACGCCGTCGGTCGCAATCAGGCGACGTCGGGCTCCCTGGGCCTCACGTAACTTTGCCTCGAGATCCTGCATGTCGTTATTTTCGTAGCGAAACCGTTGCGCTTTACAAAGACGAATCCCGTCGATGATGCTGGCGTGATTCAGCGCGTCAGAAATAACTGCATCCTCGCTGGAAAGGAGCGTCTCAAATAATCCGCCGTTCGCATCAAAACACGAGGTGTAGAGGATTGTATCCTCGGTGCCCAGGAACGCGCTGAGGCTCGTCTCCAGATCTCGGTGAATCTGCTGCGTTCCACAAATAAAACGGACCGAAGAGAGTCCATAACCCCAACGATCAAGGGCGGCATGCGCCGCAGCAACGACTTCGGAATGCTCTGCCAGACCCAGGTAATTATTGGCGCAAAAATTGAGTACCTGCTGCCCTCCGGAAACCTCAATCTGCGCACCCTGGGCAGTCGTAATCACCCGTTCAGCTTTGTAGAGCCCTTCCGAGCGAATTTCCTTCAACGTCGCGGCCAGGCCCTGGCGGATTTCACCGTACATCAATTCCTCCTTGTGATCCTCGGTGTCGATCAAACAGAACATGGGTATCATACCAGCTGCCTGCCGGCGTGGTGGCAGACGCAGTGGCCGCGCGCAAACCAGTCCGACACCAGCAACCCGCATTCCTCTCGACAACCTCAGGAGAACAAAGGTGGTTCAGCCCCCACCCCTGAAAACAGGCCTGACCGGGTAGGGCTTGTTCGGCCAGCACTACGCCCGCATCATCGCAGCTTCACCGACCACTTCCCCGGGCTGCTGTGGCAGCCCAATCCGCAGCCACTCGGGACGCCGCCCGGCAAGCGCATCCAAACGCTGACATCTACAGCGACTGGCGCCGTATCATCGAACGCGCAGACATCGAATTGATCGCTGTCGTTGTTCCCAATCACCTGCATGCAAAAATGGGTTGTGCCGTCCGGCAGCCCCGCAAGCACCGGTTAATGGAAAAATCTCTGGCACTACAAATCGACCAGTGCGACTAGCTTCTCACGCTAGCCCACGAGTCCAGTCTTCTGTAACGGCGTTGATGGACGCTCCGTGCGACTCTGCCTGGCAGCCCGCGAATCCATCGCTTCCGGGTTACCGGTGTCCCTGGACACATTTCCCGATCAAGCGACCGGAATGGCCACCACAACCTGAAACGCCTGCCAGGGACCCACTGGTGCGCGCAAGTACACCGCAGCGCACCTAGTCGGGCAGATCATCTCTCATCTAACCCAGCAAGTCGTGAATCACACGGCCGCCGACATCCGTCAAACGAAAATCACGGCCCGCATAGCGGTATGTAAGACGTTTGTGATCAAAACCCAGCAGGTGCAGCATAGTCGCGTGCAGATCGTGGACATGGACCGGATTTTCCGTGGCTCGAAACCCAAACTCGTCGGTTGCTCCGTAGACCGTGCCACCCCTGACTCCTCCGCCGGCCAGCCAGCACGTGAAACCGTAGTGATTATGATCGCGACCGTTGAGCGCTGGCATTTCAGCGGTCGGAGTACGGCCAAATTCCCCGCCCCACAACACGAGCGTACTTTCAAACAGTCCGCGCTGCTTGAGGTCCGTCAAAAATGCACTAATGGGACCATCCCATTGACCAGCCAATTCGCGATGCCGCTTCTCCAGCCCGTCGTGCGTATCCCATGGCTGGCCAGCACCTGACCAGACCTGGATAAACCGAACACCTCGTTCCAATAAACGTCGTGTTAACAGCAGCTGGCGTCCATGCTGTGTATCCCCGTAGAGATCCCGCGTGGACTGGCTTTCTCTGCCCAGGTCAAACGCCTCGGAAGCCTCAGTTTGCATACGGAAAGCGAGTTCAAAAGCCTGGATCCGCGCATCCAGCGCCGCATCGTCCTGACGTTTCTGCAAATGCAATTCGTTGAGGGCACGCAACAAACGCATTTGCTTGGCCTGTTCGTTGTGTGATTGGCCACCATTGCGGATATTGGCGATCAACTTGTCGAGATCAGTGTGCCTGGTATCGATGTACGTCCCCTGGTAGGCGCCTGGCAGGAATGCCGATCGCCAGTTGCGGGTCGCCACGATTGGGTAT
>MDTE01166228.1_pt1 | contig 19915 bp, 8 predicted proteins | sample 811231 | NCBI WGS metagenome assembly MDTE01 (sample SAMN05326651, study PRJNA326480) | marine metagenome | isolation source: seawater | place: Indian Ocean: Red Sea | collected 2010 | reverse complement strand
GGGGGACTCTGATTCCACACCTGTCTCTTGACGGTGGAAACCCCACACGTGTCGCGGCCCCCACTCCACGGCACACTTGACTCAAATTAGCGGATGCTTTCGACACGAATCCTTTAGAGGGGTCGTCATTGTTCTCCCATTATGTCAGGCCGAGAATCCCCCTCTCTTTCAGAGGAGATTCACTATCTTGCCCATGAAGAGGCTCGGCCTGGGCAACTCGAAATGATTCATGATTGTCTCGGAGCACTAAGGGCAGGTGGCCATCATCTCGCTGCTGCACCCACGGGAATCGGGAAAACCGCTGCAGCCCTAGCCGCAGCTATCGATGCAGCACGGAATGCCAACGGACCAAGAACCATCTTTTTCCTAACTTCTCGCCAAAGTCAACACAAGATTGTCGTCGATACGGTTCGTCGTATCAACGCTCGACGACCTCCACAGGAAAAAGTACGACTAGTCGACATGGTTGGTCAGGCAAACATGTGTGTTCAGCCCTTTGCTAAGGAATCACCCCCTCTTTTTTCACTCCTTTGCAATCAGGCCCGTTCCACTCGTTCGTGTAAACCATACCTGACCCAAGCACCTGGATTACGCCAAAGAATTCTCTCCGACCCATTGCATGTCGATGAACTTGTTCAAATGGCTCAGACTCATTCAGAACATGGTGTTCCAACACTCACATGTCCTTGGAAAGCAGCACGTGAAGCGGTATCATCTGCCGATGTCTTTGTCGGCGACTACAACCATCTGTTTGTTGATGCCGTTCGAGAAGCATCCCTCAATGCGATGGAAGTCGATCTGGCCGATCTAATTGTCATTGTTGATGAAGCCCATAATTTACCTGATAGAATTCGGATGGGTATGGAACGGCGATTTACTCCGACAGTGGTTCGAAACGCAGTCATCGATCTCGAAGAGTACAGCGAAAGGATGGCAGAATCGGCTGCCACTCTTGGAACTGATGGTCTTGTGGTTCAGTCTTCAATCGCTTCATGGGCACTTGATGTCATGAAGGTCTGTCGAGTCCGAATGGCAGACTTGTTCAGAGATCTTCTCAACGAGCCTGCAGAATTTGAAGAACGTCGTATAGATGTCGAGCGACTGAAGAATATTTTTCTCGCATCCTGCGATGAAATTGAGGGAAAGATTGGCCAACAACAATTGCAAGCAGGACAGGTTCATGCTGTTGAATCACCGGGAGAGGGGTTGGATCGATTGAAGATTCTTAGAGATGTTCTCCTCGATGTTGAAATCAAAGTCGATACTGATGATGAAAATGCCAACATCGATATCGATGCACATCGAATTGGACACCTTCTGGAAGATATGCTCCGCTTCGGTGAAACGACTGCACTCGTCTATGTTCATGATGCAAAAGGAAAGGAGGGTCGAATAACATCGCATCTCCTTGACCCGGGGCTTGTTTCAGGACCTGTCCTCAAAAAAAGCGCGGGTAGCATTTTGATGTCGGGTACTCTTTATCCACCGAAAATGTATGCTGATCTTCTCGGAATAGGTCAACTAAAGACAACAACACGGCAATACGATTCACCATTTGCGAGTCAGCGACGTCCTATTCTTGTCGCAAAAGATGTTACAACACGATATCAAGATCGTACCTACGAAAATACACATCGAATCCGAAATCACATTCAAGCGCTTTGCGATTCATCTCCAGGTCATGTGGCTGTTTTCACACCATCCTACTCGATGCTGCATGAGTACATTGGTGAGGGTCAATTCAGTGGAGTTGTCACTCGAATGGAAGACAGGACATGGTCGAAACAAGATGTTGATCAATTGCTTGATGTGATGGAAGATGCAAAGAACGCTGGACGGCGTATCCTGCTCGCAGGTGTGTTCGGTGGACGGCTTTCGGAAGGAATAGATTATCACAATGGAATCTTGGACGCTGTAGCTTGTATTGGTATTCCAAATCCGCCGCCTTCAATACATCAAAAAGCATTACGTACATACATTGAGGAACGATTTGGACGTGCAAATGCTTGGCGTTATGCTTCAACCCAGCCAGCAATCAACTCCATCCTTCAGGCAATGGGTAGGCCAATTCGAAGCATAGCTGATCGAGCCCTCGTCCTTCTCTTGGACAAGAGGAATACCGATCGCACCTACCTCGAATGTTATCCAAAAGACATACGAATGAATACTACAACTGGGCCTGAAACAACGAAATCCTTCGCTCGTCGATTCTTTTCGAGAGTTCATCGACAATCCGAAGGTTCATCATAATCAAGCAGGAGGAGAGGACATGAGCGGGTGGAAGCGTCTTGCCTTTACGGAAGACACTGAAGAGGAAACAAAGGAGGAACATCTTTCTTTAACTCCTCAGTCGTTGCATCAAGAATTCCTTGATAAAGCAGACCACTTGCATGAAGTTCAAGCCATGCATACCCACGTTCTCGTCCAAGCAGGTATGCTACCAGAAACTCATCTTGCTGAAGTCGATCCCTCTCAACGATTGGATTGGGTTGTTCAAGAATTGCATGGTATGCGAGACCCGGATGGACTCACAATTCCAATGAAAGGAGTTTCAGCCGAGGATGTTGAAATCAATATAATGAATACTGATTCAGAAACGAACGTCAAAATCACAATTCATGAAAGTGGACATCAGCCGTTAGAGCGCATTCTTCCTCTCAAAGGAGAAAACCTTGACATTCAGGCTCATTTTGTCAACGGCCAATTACGCCTTCGTTGGTAACCTTTCAGTACTTCTTGTAACTCAGTTCTGTGATCATCTTATCCAATGCTCCTTGAGCAGATTGCTGATGCGAAGGTCCCAGTTCTTCACGGCTATATCGAGCCATTTCGAACATATTATCCAATGAGTCAAGCGCTTCATCACTGATTCCTGGTGTAGCCTGACGGATTGCGACTTCAAATTCACGAACAGTCTCGAAATCACGTCGCAGAAGACCGCGAGTTTGCAACGTTGAACAGAGGTTCTGATAACAATTGAAAATTGCTTCCCGAATAGCATCGCCTGCTGCAAGAAGTTCTGCTGTATATTCAAACACCTCAGTCATTTCAGATAGAAGTTCATTTTGACGTCGTTGTCGATAGAGGACGGTTCCAAGTGCCACAGCAGCTGCAATGAAAACCAGGGCCACATAGGTCCAAGGGCTTACTTCGGATGCTTCCGCTTCAAATTCATAGCTTGGAGTGAATCCAGCCTGACGTATGCTCTCAAATTCAGCAAGTGTTTGCTCTGACAGTCTTGGGTCTGTGATGATGATATCCAAACGAACCTGTCCGAACACCGAAGCATCACCGTAAGGTGGATCGTTATTGAATTCAAAGCTTGATATTCCTTCATCGTCTGTAAGTGATGTCATAGCAGCGAGTTGAGTACCATTTTCGGCATAGAGATAGTACTCAACTGCAATGCCTGCTAAGCCAGCCTGTGTATCAACTGCAGTAACCGTTACCCGGCCATCGACCTTCTCATCTTGGTTCTCCTCAATCTTGTCAACATAAATCTCGATGTCAGCATTGACCTTGATGTAAATTGAATGGGCCTGTGATGCAGCATTGATGTAACGAGAGGAGTCTCTTGGCACATCAAGACTAATGAATTGAGCACCTGGTTGCATCGTAAACGGAGATGTTGCCTGAATCGAGAAGTTCCCCACATTCCAATCAACAGTCACTTCATCAAAACAAACTGCACCTTCGAAATTGTTTACACAGTTGGAACCATTTCCAACATAAACAACAATATCCTCAAACACTTCTCCAATACCACCTACCTCTGAAACACTACCAGTTAGTCGGATAGGGTTACTTGGATCGGAACGGACCGATTCCGACGAGGAAGTCGAATCGATGGTAATAATCACATCCGACCATACGGTTACTGAACCATTTGTGGCCGTACTCAAGTGTTCTTGAGAACCTTCGAATACGAGTTGGATTACATGCCCATCTCCACGTTCTAGATTCATGTCGGCATAGACCTGCCCTGAGAAGGAACCATCACTCTCTGTTGTTAGTGTCGAAATGTAGTCTCCGTCGAGATAGACAAGAACATCTTCCCCGCCGATACCATCTTGATCAACGGAATCAATGTCAAACAATCGACCACTGAAGGTCCAGAAGTCTCCACGTGTTGCATCGGTTCCATCATCAAACTCAAGCGTCATTGCAGAGCGATGCGCCAAGAAGAACGTCTGGTTGGCTGAACCTTCTCGATAGTATCCTTGAGCGATAACATTGGCTTCAAGCAGATTATCTCCGAAGTTGAAGAATTCCTGAACGGTCCAATCATAAGTGAAGGTTCCATCAGCTCCTGTCGTCACTTGGGTTAAAATAAATCCATCAACAACAAGTTCAACAACATGTCCTTCAATTGGTTGCAACTGATTGTCCAAAACGCTTCCTGTAATGGTTGTCGTATCGGTTACCGCTAATGGGGATGGAACGTTGACTGTTACGAGAATTTGACTGTAAATAGTCCATGTTCCGCTCGCTTCGCTCGGCAGATAGAACAGCGTACCATTGAAGCGAGTTTCCAAAGATACAGGCCCTAAATCTGCATCTGCAGGTACAGGAATAATCGCTGAAAACAAACCTGTTTCACCAGTAGTAACATTCGTCATCCAGATTCCATCAAGATAGATTTCGATGCTGAGATTCTGCAATGGATTGTCAACTACATCCAAAAGACGGCCTTGAATCGTCATCGTATCCTCTCTGTTGACTTCACCTGACGGTGTAATCAAGAGGATTTGCGTCGGCACACTGACGTTGAAATCAACGGTTGCGCTACTCGGTAAGTAAAATTCTGGATCGACAGAATCGCCAATTCCTACTGGATCTACCCAATCCCGTCCCCCTGTAAATCGCACTTCTACCATGTGTGGTCCTGAAGTCGTTGATTCAGGGACGAGATAAGATATTGAATATACACCAGTAAAAGCATCACTCTGAACACTAGCCACTGGCACACCATCAACAAAGAGACGAACAATCGCTACGGATTCAACACCATCCACGTAAAGAGGCATACCGAGATCGTCAAGGAGAGTTCCATTCACATAGAGCATTTCACCTGCAACCAGCGATTCGGTATGCTCGAGAATGGTCATGTTTGTTTGTGACAATATGACAAATTCAGTCGATGTGTTGTAGCCAATGAGGCCAGTGGTTCCTGGAATGCCATTGTATGAGGCCAAGACGTCGCTGATGCCTACGGAAGCATTGGATGGTACCAGAAGGCTACCAGTTGCCGTTCCATTCGGAAGCGTGGTCACTGTGACCGAGACCTCATCAGTCGTTTCAGTCGCAGGGAGCGAAAGTGTAACTTGTTGTCCATCAATCGGCGCCCCCGTATTGTCCTCAAGCAATATACGGACCTCAAGGAAATCGCCACGAATCGTACGATCGTTCAATGAAGGTTGACCAAGTGCATCAAGAGATGGTTTCAGGAACATAATTGTTGAAAAACCACGGCTATCAAAGGTTGAATTGCTTTGTGAACCTATGTAGAAATTTACCGTTGGAACAATGGATGCTTCCAGAACATGCGTACCTGCAACAAAACTCGGCGTCAGCGTGATCGTTGCATTCCACCATCCACCATCTTGGACAGACCCGTTGCTGACCGCAAACCCAGTTGGAAGGTCGTTAATTGTGAAGAGAACATTCGAAATCAATGGAGATCCATCTCGATTCTCTAGACCACTTCCATTATCAGAAACAACACGTCCAGAAACGTTGAAACTTGTCCCAGCTACGGGATTGTCTGTAATTTGGTCAACAACCATGAACGTGAGGGAGCGCACAGTTACACTGCTCAAGTTCGATTGGGATGGGAGCAGGTCAGAGCTACCATTGTAATAGAAACTGACGACAATTAACCCAAGCGGATGACTGGTAGGAATTGTGAACGTTGTATTCGCTGTACCAGAACCATCTGTTGTGACAGTTGGAATCCAAGTTTCATGGAACTTCGCGGTTACATCCCGGTTTCCAAGTGGTTGGAAGTTGAAACTTGATTCCACTAATGTAGCACTCAGATTTACTGTATCTCCCCGGTTAATGAGAACTGGGTTGCTCGGTTGCAAACCTTCTAATTGCGTCACTCCAAACACAAACACTGCAGATGAGACGTTCGAAGGCAGATAATATGGTGACGAGTCTTCAAGGACCTCTACAACCAGGGTTCGTGGTCCACGAACCGTTCCGTTGTTCGAGGTATCTGTTGGAACTGAGAGGTTGAAACTACCATTGGAAAGTGTTGGAACACCGCTTCTCAAACGCTCTTCAGGGTTTGATTGCCAATAAACATCAAGCCGAACTCCAGAAATGAGCGCACGAGAGTTGTCATCATCGTCAAGGATTTGTCCTTCGAGTGTGAATGGAACTCCAGCAGTGATGGTTGAAGGCAGGTTATCGATTCGAATGTCGGTCGGAACTTGAACAGTAACATCGACGAGAGTACTGTTTCCAGTACGTCGGCTGTTACCGTCAGCAAGCGGATCAGTAAGATCATCTGCCACCAGTAATTGCAGAGTGTAATCGCCAGGAGCAATATTCGTGGTCGTCCAAGTGAACGAGGCATTTCCTTCCGCATCGGTAAGTGCAGTACCAATGGATTGATTCGAATTCCCGAAGTCCCATATGTATTGAACCGTCACTCCAGAAACGTTTGATTGATCGGCAACATCCAACACTGTAGCATTGATGGTGATTTCATCCCCAGAAACAAAATTAATTGGATTTCGTTCTGATTTAACAACAAATTCGGATTCAATTCCAACTTCGAGTGAAGGGAAAGTGGGAGGATTTGGTGGAACTGAAGAGTCAACAAGACGGAAGTATGCACCGCCAAGTGGAGCCATAGATTCAAAGTCGAAATTGATCGCTGCAAAGTATGCATTGGAAGGTAAAGTCGTTGGCATGACGACTGTGAGGTTGAATTCACCTGTTGAATTATTCAACATACCATTGGCTAAATCGAATGGTAAGCCCTCGGTAGTAAACAATGTCGCAGAAATTCCGGTATCGTTTCCAAGTACACGCTCTGTAGTGTATTGAGCATCGAATATGTCTCCAACAATATATGTTGTATTTCCGAGGTGTGTCCAGTCTTGAACAAGACTCACATTCCATGCGACTTCGGCTTGGACACGAATTGAACCTGACTTATTTGCAGGTTGATACAGCTTCGAGCCATTAAATTGAATCTCAAGGGGATAATCACCTGCCCGTAATGTTGAATTGAGCAACCAAGACACGGATATAAGCGATGAAGGTGGATCTGTCGTCGTATTGACCCATGTCCCATTGAATGTAAAGGAGTAATTTCCGGGTACAGTGAGTCCGACCTCAGCACCTATGTGATTCGAAAGCTGAATCAGGATATCAGTTGGTTCACCCCTCAATTGAGGTGTTGCAATGATTTCGAAATTCAAAATACCGACAAGAACGAATGGTACTGATGCGCTAAGGTTCGCATCATCAGTTGATTCATATTGATCGGGGTAAAACCGTAATCGAACCTCTAGCTCCCCTGCTGCAACACTCGTATTCGATGCGTTTAGATAATGTTGAATGTTGAAATTTCCATTGACTGAAATATTGAAAACTTCAGTCCATCCTGCTCCTGTGTTGTTTTCTCGGATGGATAGGGAAAGATCGCCTGACATGCCTGTTGGTGAAGGACCAATTGTCAAAGCACTACCATTCACCCAAATACTGTCATTGAGTAGAAGAAGACTGGAATTTGTACCTGGACCTTCCAATGTTGCCGTCAAATTTGGCGCATCACGAACATCGAGTGTAAATGGTCGTTCGGATGGAAGCAAGTGGTAGTTTGGACCTACGAGTCCATCTTCTTGTTGAGCCCATCCAGCAAAGCCTAATGTTGCACTGAGGTTGGTTTTCGTCTCCAATTCATCCAATGATAATTCAAGAGACCACGTACCTGCTGAGGAAACTTGTGCAGTGATGTTTTGTGCCCCATTTACTGAAGATATATACGAAAGCCAAACAGTGGAATTTTCAATGAGTGGAGACGCAAAGAAAGGTTCGTTTTCAAGGCCAATGAAACCTTCGATAATCGTTGTTGCGCCTGCACCGACAATTGGTGCATCAATTGAACTAGGCGAAGTATGGTTGAGTGTAGAATCATCAGTCACATTCAACCACCATGCATTTGTTGGGCCTGTAACGGTTGAATTTGGTGTAAGAATTGTCTGGCCTGAAACGTAACCCTTCTGCTCAACTTGCAGCATTATAGCACCAAAGCCAGGTTGAATAATGTCGAAAGGTGCACCTTCAATCTGGAAAAACCCATTTGAATCTGTTGAGTTGATCTCAATCAAACGTTCAGGAGTACCTAGGCCCGATGCCCCATCGAATGCCTCGACCAAGGGCACCAGATAAGCACGAATCGTATGATCTTCAATTGCAGTTTGGTTCTCAAAGAAGACCAAATTGCCACTGATTGATATGTTTGAATCACTTCCATCCCTATCGTAGTTCGATGGAGAATAAAGGATATTTCGAACGTCGAGTTCAACTGGGTCGGGACACGGATCGAATGGAACCCATCCAAAGTCCAAGCCACCAGCGGAGGAAGATTGTTGCAAACGCACCTCTCCCCATGTTCTCAAGTGTTGAGCTCCAACCGCATAGCCACTACCTGTCCAATCGCCTCCCTTGAAACCACTAACCAATCGAGCAGGAAGACCTGCCGTACGAGCCATTGTGACAAATGTCGTGGTAAATTCAGCGCACGTTCCTTCGTTTGAAATTCCAAGCAAGTGTGATGATAAATCATCATCTCCAGGAAGGTTTGAACCTTCAAAATTGAGTTTGAATTCTGTCGTTGCATTTCCATCTTTCAAGAAGGTCTGCAAGGCAAGGGCTTGGTCGTACGCGTTAACCGCTGACGCCTCATTGATGACTGCATTCGTTATGTTGAAAACATTCGAACGAGAATCGGAAAGATTCGTGTAATAATCTGGAAGGAGTTTTTCGTAATCATAACCTTGTCCTGCAATGCTCGTGCTTGCTAGAGTGGCCCAGTCAAAGAAATACTCAGACTGTTGTACAATTATTTCATCAACAAAACTTCCCTCTACATCGTAACGATGTGTGTCGTTTGTCCGATATAATGCAGCGCTCGAATCTGACCAAAACGAAATGTTTGTTGTGTATGCAGGTAGGGTCACAGTACTTGCATCGACTGGAGTATTGTACTTGACCTGCCAAACAATCGTTGTATTTGCAAAACTTGTACTTGCCATATGGGTTGAATTGGAATATGGTGCGACAATCTCTTGTTTTGGATGAATGGAATCATCGTGCGAGAATGAATTCCCAGTTGGAATATCATTTGTGTAGGTTCGCCAATATTTTTCCAAACCAAAGTCGACAGCTCCAGTTGTGTTGTTGGCCCAAAAGATGACTTGATCTTGAGGGATGTCATCTGTAGGATCAAACAAATTGAAAGGAGCTTGAACACAGTCAAAAATCCAGAATTGGGATGGACACTCAGCACCATCAAGCATACCTCCGCCATCAGTGTCTGGATTTCTCCAATCCGATCCAGTGGCATTTTCAATTGCGTCAGGAAGTCCATCGTTATCGAAATCTTCAGGCAAGAGATCATCCGTTGGATCGTTTTCTGGATTGGTGTTATCAAAATATTCAGTTCGATCGTCAACACCACCGTTGTCTGTATCAAAAAGCAAGTAATCTGTCACCCACACATCGCTTGAACCGTTTCCGATACCGATGAATGCCAAGTTACAGCCAGTGGTATTTTCAAAGTACGAGTTCAAACCATCGCCATCAGGGTCTAAAGTATTGAAACAAGGTTCCGTTGGGTCTGTGTTGTCAAAGACTTCATCAAAATCGTCGACGCCATCACCATCGGTATCAACAAGTGTAGGATTCGAAAACCAACCGTACGTGCCGAGTAATTCTTCCCAATCAGCAAGTCCGTCACCATCTGTATCTCTGTAATCATCATCGCAGTAATTTCGAGTGTTTGTAATGGTTCCATCTTGGGTTGCTGATGTGTGACAAAAGGAACCATTTCTGCTCTCGATTGAAGAAGGTGTTCCTGTAGGCGCTGGAGCTACGCCTTGAAGCGCATTGTTTACAATCGAAATGGATTGATAGAAGAACGCAACATAAGTTCCAGAGTTGTTGTAGTACCCAATCCCACCATTTGGATTAAATCCACTCGCATCCAAGACGAAGAGTTGGTTTGCAGAACTGAATGAAACGTAGCTGGTTGCAAAATTGACCAATGAATCACAAGGGTCTGTTCCGTGGCTTACGTTGCGTTCATCACCATCGTTTACGCCACCAAAATCAGTGTCGGCAACATTCCATTCTGTGCACGATAAGTTCTCTTCCCAATTTTGAAGGCCATCGTTGTCTTCATCTCCTGAATCTTCTCTTCGAGTAGGATCTGTTTCTCCCGCATCAACGATTCCGTTCCCATTTGCATCCTCGTCTCCATCATCAAAGGCGTCCCCGTCAGTATTGTTATTCCGAGGATCAGATGCTTGCGGAGGGTTGCCGTAAGCACTGTTGATTTCAACACCGTCTGGTATTCCATCGTTATCTGTATCACGGCTCGTCGGGTCTGTCAACAAGGTAAGTGCTTCATAAGAATCATTCAAACCATCGTTATCAGTATCACTGTTTTGAGGGTTGGTGGATGTAATGCCATCAACTTCAGCAGTAAGTGTCGCACATGCACCAGGGCCTATACCTTGAACTGGGTCACAAGGAGACACCGTTTCTGTTGGAACACCATCAGGACCTTGGCGGAAACAAGGGACTCCAGCACAATTTGTTGTCCAAGCAGGGTTTACATATTCCATGAGATTGATGAGCCCATCTCCATCAGGATCGCCATTTGCTCCATCAGCATTCGAAGGACTTGTGGCGTTTAGACCATTTGCAGCCTCCCAACCATCAGGCATTCCATCCCCATCTGTGTCCCATCCGTTCGGATCTTCGTCAACCATGCCATCGCCGTCATCATCATCTGACGAACAATCAGCATCACCATCGTTGTCGGAGTCAGCTGCATCCAACTGACCATCTTTGTCGTCATCGAATCCATTTGCGCATACGTTCCCTACGGGGTCTTCGTCACATAGGATGATGTTTCCTGTTCCATCTGAACCAACATCTCCACACTTCGGTTGATTGAATTGCATGGAATCTTCTTCATTCCAATCATTGACTGGGATGGTCCCATTCCACCAAACTCCATTATCGAGTACACCTGTCGTAGCCGGATTATCCCAATTGGTTGGTTGGAGGTAAGAGTATTCCTGAAGATTCGACATTCCATCTCCATCAGGATCACCGACGGCTCCATCACCACCCGTTGCTGAGAGAGGGTCAAGCCCATATTTCCATTCCCAACCATCTGGTAGCCCATCATTATCTGAATCCCAGTCCGTTGCTGCAGTATTAATGAGATATTCAAGACCGTATGTTAAACCATCCCCATCCAAATCAGATGCTGCACTGACTTCTTCGGTGATGAAATCGATTGTCGTCATCGTAGAAAGGACCATTAATGCGACCAAAAAGACAGACTGCGCCACTGTTCGACGTTGTGAACGATTGGATTTTATCACGGCATCAGAGCCGGTTCCCAACGTAGCCGCTTCAATCATATGCTATGCTCTTCATAATAGCACATAAGGGAAATGGTACGTTGTTCATACAAACTACGATTCATCTTCGACCGAATCAAGTTCAATAAGTTCCAAATCAAGGTCATCAAATTCCTCGACAGGAGCAGGTTCATCACCCATTTCTTCCAACTCAATTTCATCACTTTCAATCGAGTCATATAGACTCGGTTCAACCATTGCTGCATACATTTGAGCCTTGACTTTGTATTGACCTCGACGATACAACCCAAATCCTGCAAGAATAAGTACGGAAAGGAAAAGGGCAACAGTAGTTGGTTCAGGATCTTCTATCTCACTCAGGATTGAATTGATGAGGCTTGAACTTTCAGTCTTAAATTCAAAGGTTGGCTTTTGAATGTAACACAGATTTGCTGTACATTCTTGGTAGCTGGTAGGAGTCACGGTTAACTCAAATTCTACAACTTCACCGCTCTTTATTTTATCAGGAGCCGTGATTTGCATGGTAAAGTCATCCGAAGAAAACGCTTCAAGAGTGAACGATATAATTTCTCCATCATCAAGTGTTGCATCCCAGCCATCGGGTGCCTTGACGGATATGACTACATCGACCTCGACATTGTTCAAGTTATCAATCCGATAGTCGAGATCGATCGTTTGTCCCGAACCAACAAGAGTCGTCTGAGATTTTTGTTCAACGATGAGATTGCCGGGGATAACTTCCTCATCCACTTGAATGGTTAACGGGAGGTCAAAGTATCGAGGCTCATCATCACCGTTTGCTTCTTCAGCAACTTGGAGATACACAACGTGCGTCCCCGCCTCAACCTGTTGACGGATGGTCACTTCAACTTCAATGTCAAAGTATTGACCTCCTGTAAGCGGGGCAACGAGTGCTATGTTTCCTTCGATATCGGTAATTTCGTACAACCATGTCGCATAGGCAGGATCGTTGTCGATATTCCGTTGCAAGGCGGCAGGATTTTTAATGACCCAATTTGTCGTTCCTGCATCGTCTGAAGAGTCAGTAATTCTGACGTTGTACGTAACAGTAGAGCCTGGTGAAACAGGGCCAATTTGTCCGAGGACACCTCCATCGGAATCGGAAATAACTTCTCCAACGATGCCAAAGGTTCTGTGCACAGTCCAGGAAACTGGAGTCGTGAAGACTTCTTCGACACTGTTGTCAGAAGTAACGCTCAACCGAAGCAAACCAATGTCAACAGCATCTCTCTCGAAAGGCGGGAAAACTTGAACCTTCAGAACGAGTTTCTCTCCTTGACCAACCGTTGGTGTAAGGAAATCAATCCCTTGCTCAGTTAACTCAGAACCAGTCCCGTTAATGAAGAACTTTACGCCCCATGCAACCGGAATTTCCTGGATTCGAATGCGGTAACTGTCATCATCAAATCCAACGTTGTTGATATTCATATAGAATTCACCCACTTTATCGTAATCGATGTAGTGTGAGAGATTCTCATTGTACAGTTCGGGCCGATCTGAAGAAAAGATTTGCTTTTGCTGACCTACATCTTCAAAGACATCAATTTGAGGAGGGCCGAATTGATTCACCTTCTCAACATCGATTGCCAAGGATACGAGGCGTACTTGAGATCCGCTAACAGCTCCAGTTGTGGCATAAGCATATGCTTCAACCACAATTTGGTAGGAATCTGACAGCGAACTCAGGTCTTCAGGTGCTTGTACTGTTAGAAGCGGCCGTGCTGTCGCTCCGCCTCCACTGAGTGTGTAACCACCAGGACTATCCCAATTTGGGTCAGACCATCCAGATGGAAGTGATTGTTGCAATTCCATTTCGACGAGGAGGTCAGATGTCAATGACCCAGTATGCATAAGGGAGAGCTCAATTGCTGAAGTCTGCCCGGGCGCCACCAAAAGTTTGGGAATTTGAGTGGATGGGAAATCAAGGTAAATGTCGTACTCAAGGAAAGTAATTCCTTCTGGATGGTTGTATTGAATGACATGACCTTGTACGTCCTCAATCGCTAGAGTGAGAGGATATTTACCGTGTAGGATTCCAGATTCATATGTGAAGATGTGGGTTCCAACCAACCCATCATTGTCCAATCTCAATTCGTTTGTTTCAGGATCGAATTGTTTCTGAAAAACAGTCGATGCTTCATTTGGTGTGTAAAGAATGAGCGAAACGGACTTGATGTCTTCTCGTCCAAAGGCATCGCGAATATCAACCGTAAATTGCATTTCCCGTTTATCGGAACGATGAGTCGGGGACCAATCCGTAACCTCTGTCTCACTCCAACCATCACCAACTTCGTGAACTTTTACCTTTGACCCATTGAGAGCATTGGCGCGAAACTCCATGCGAGAGTACGTGCTTCCGACCTCAGTCCCATATGCGAGGGTGACGTCGCAACTGGAAGTAATTGGGTTCTGGCTGGATTCACAAGAGGCACTGCCTTGGATTCCGATTTTGATCCGATCTCCACTTTCAATCAAACTCCCACCTGCTCCAACATTGATGTTTATTTGGTGAGATACCCAGACGCAATCATTGTTCAAAAATCCAGTACATGGGTTGGTTAGCGTCTTTGTGTACTGATCGATTAAATCCGAACCTGCGAAGAGCTTGAATGTCACATCGGCTGTTGCGTTGGTTGTTGGAGCTTCGAACTTCATGATAGCAAATATGCGAACTTCTGATGACGATTTACCTTCGATGGTTAAGTCTGAAATCAGTTCGTCGGTGTCAAAAGTTACGCCCGAACCAAGCAGTGAGGATTCATTTCTCGCCCCTTCTGGTTCTTTCGTTGTTAATGAAGTTGCATCATCAAAGTACAACTCATAATCTTCGAGAGAAGCTCCTACAGAGTTCACCTCACCTTGTTCGGGGAGAACTGCAACGGGGTTGTTTAATGGGAGAAGTGAAACTAGTAACGCGATTAGAACTGCAAAAACAATGCGATTCGAAGACATGGTCATGACATCCCTTACAACACGGGAAGCGAGCAGGCGTTAAACGGTTTTGCATAAAATGTTCAGACAATTGGAGTTCCAAAGTAAAGAATATGGTATCGAGGGAGGGATTTGAACCCTCGAACCCATCTGGGACCGGATCTTAAGCCCGGCGCCTTTGACCACCTCAGCCACCTCGATGGTCACGGGACCCCTAACCTGTATGAAACCCTTACGAAGAATTGAGGCTCCAACCACCATCAACGAACAACTCTTGACCTGTGAGGTAGTTTGATGTCGCAAAAAAGTAAACGGCTTCTGCAACATCTTCGACTTTCCCTGAACGTTTCAATGGAATGGATTGAATGATTCTGTTAAAATGCTCATGCTCCCAATCGGCTGAAAGAATCGCACCTGGGGCAACACAATTGACTCGAACGTGAGGAGCATACTCGCCTGCCAAATTGATCATCAATTGGCGGAGTCCTGCTTTACTAGATGTATAGTGTGAGAGTTGTTTCCAGGCTTTTCCTGCAGAAGTATCCGTCATCCCAATTATCGATCCATGAACAGAAGCCAACAACTGAACCAATCCTTGTGAAATTTGCAATGGTGCTTCAACGTGCAATCGATTGAGAAAACGCATGGTTTCAAGCGATAAATTTTCAATCGGACTTTGACTATAGACCGAAGCATTGTGAACAAGGACATCCAATCCTTCACGTTGTTTGACGAAGGGGTGATCAACGACCATATCAATCAGTTGTTTGGTCTCAATCTCATTCGACAAATCTGCTCTAATGAGGTCTGCTTGTTGCCCTTTTTGTATCAGTTCTGATTTGAGCAACTCTCCTGCATCGACCGATGTGGAGACATGGATAAGGACGGCATATCCCTTTGAAGCGAATTTTCGAATGATTGAGGCGCCGATGCGTCGGCCGCTTCCGGTCACAAGACACACTTTGGCTGACATGATTTCCGCTCTTGTTTCTTACACATATAGGCTCGTATACTCGCAAAACCTCAATTTGCTAGCCGGCACACCTTTTTGATGTTCATTCATTTAGCGTGAAATAGGGGAGGATTTGGATGGCCAAAAATCTGAAAATGGCAGGTCAAAAACGACCACAATCCAGACTTCCTCCATGGTTTCGAACAAAGTTACCTTCTGGAACACAACAAACAATGTTCAACGACACGATGGATGCAGTAAAAGACAACCAGCTCCACACTGTTTGCCAAGAAGCGAAATGTCCCAACATTCACGAGTGTTGGTCAAGCGGTGATGCTACGTTTATGATCGCAGGAAAAGAGTGTACCAGAGGTTGTCGCTTTTGTGCGGTCGGTACCCGAAAAACGCCACCTCCATTGGATGTGAATGAGCCAGAGCATCTTGCAGACGCTGTCGCATCCATGAATCTCCGCCATGCTGTGATTACGGTTGTAAATCGTGATGATTTGGAGGATTCTGCAGCAGACCATTACAAACAATGTCTGGCTGCCGTAGCAGAACGATGTCCAGAAGTTAGTCTGGAATTGTTGTGCTCGGATTTAGCAGGCGATCTGGACGACTTAGCGCACCTTCTGCAAGACAGCCCATTGCTGGTTTTCGCACACAACGTGGAATGTGTACCCCGACTTGATTCGATTGTTCGTGACCCGCGTGCTTCGTTTGAGCAATCTCTCTCAATTCTTCGTGAAGCGAAGCGATTACGACCAGATATGTTAACGAAATCCTCACTCATGGTTGGTGTTGGTGAAACAGATGACGAAATAATTGAAGCCATGCAGCTGCTTCGTGATGCAAAAGTGGATTTGTTAACCATTGGCCAATACCTCGCTCCTTCCAAAAACCACCTTGCTATCGACAGATTTCCTGACCCAAGTCTCTATGACATTTGGGCTCAAAAAGCGATTGAAATGGGTTTTTCCGGTGTAGCAAGTGGACCTCTGGTTCGCTCTTCCTACAAGGCAGGTCTGTTGACAAGAAAAACTCTCGAAGAAAACAATACAGAGGAAATGCCAGGAGCATACGTGCTTGTCGCACCCAAACCAAAGAACCAACATGCCTTAATGCCGAGTCATGGTGAGGTGGAACAATGACGGAGCGATTAACGGCTACGACTGCGCCCTACACCATTGGGATTCCACCGTTTCGTCCCGGGGATGATGCTGATTTTGGGGGCAAGTTCAAACAACAGCCTGGTGACCTTTGGCGACCAGATCCATCGACCTGTACCTCTGATGATACTGCCCCTCACTCCCGTGGACTTCTTCGGGTTCTGAATGATGAAGGTGAAGCAAAGGGAGAATGGGATCCTAAGCTTGATGCAAGTGAACTTATTCAAGGTCTCGAATACATGATGCGTCTTCGCATCTTCGATGACAGAATGATCAAGATGCAGCGAACTGGAAAACTCTCATTCTACATGCGTTCCTTTGGAGAAGAAGCAGTTGCTATCGCTCAGACGATGGCACTTGAAACTCAGGATTGGGTTTTCCCATCCTATCGCCAACCTGGCGCTCAATTCGTGCGTGGGCGCGACATGGTCAGCATGATTTGCCACTGTATTGGAAATACAGAAGACAATGTGCGTGGGCGCCAAATGCCTGTTCACTACACATACAAAGAAGGACGATTCATATCGATTTCATCGCCTGTTGGAACTCAATTTTCCCAAGCCGTTGGAGTCGCGATGGCAAGTGCATATCAGAAGAAGGATGAAGTTTGCATTTCTTGGCTAGGTGATGGAACCTCTGCCCAAGGCGATTATCATTATGCACTCAACTTCGCCTCAACATTCAAACCACCAGTCATTCTCAACGTTGTTAACAATCAGTGGGCCATCTCAACCCACGCCAATCTTGCAACAGGCGGAAGAACATTTGCAGAACGTGGTCTTGCCTACGACATTCCTTCGTTCCGTGTCGATGGAAACGACTTCCTTGCCCTATACAGCGTTACAAAATGGGCACGTGACCGGGCAAGTGCTGGCCTGGGACCTACTCATATCGAAGTCTACACATACCGTGCTGGGGCCCACTCCTCATCCGATGACCCATCGGCATATCGACCAAATGATGAAGCATCATGTTGGCCGGGCGGAGACCCAATTCAACGCCTAAAGGAACATCTTGTACTCATTGGAGAATGGGACGAGAAGAAACATGAGGCACTTGCCAAGAAAATCGACGATGAAGTTATGGCTGCTTACAAGGAAGCATGTGAATTCGGTGATTTGGCATCAGGGCCTTACCCTCCTGCATCAACCATCTTCACAGAAGTTTACGAAACTGTTCCTTGGCATATCCAAGAGCAACGAGAGGAGTTAGGGAAGTGATTTCATGGCCGATATGAACATGATTAAGTCGCTCAATTCTGCGCTCTCAATTTCGCTCAAAAACGACCCAAACGTCGTCATCTTTGGAGAAGATGTCGGTTATTTTGGCGGTGTTTTTCGCGTCACAGAAGGGCTGCAGAAAGAATACGGGCCACATCGCGTGTTCGATTCCCCTCTCGCAGAGGGCGGCATCGCTGCTATTGCAATGGGAATGGGGCTTAACGGTCTCCGTCCTGTGGCCGAAATCCAATTCGCAGACTACATATTCCCTGCGTATGACCAAATCGTCAACGAAATTGCAAAACTTCGTCATCGATCTGGTGGTGAATTCTCTTCTCCAGTAACCATTCGAACTCCAGCCGGTGGAGGTATCAAAGGAGGCCATCATCACTCCCAGTCTCCAGAAGCCCAATTCACGCACACACCGGGCCTAAAAGTGGTCTACTGTTCAACTCCATACAACGCCAAAGGCTTGTTACTCGCATCGATCGAATGCAACGACCCAGTGATTTTCTTCGAACCAAAGCGATGTTACCGTGGACCATTCTATGGAGACCCACACAACGTTCCGACTTGGAATGGTCATCCAGATGCTGATGTTCCTGAGGATCATTACATTGTTCCACTCGAACAAGCACGAATTGTCCGTGAAGGCTCTGCTTGCACGGTCATTGCTTACGGAACCATGGTTCATGTTGCCGAACAAGCCATCAAGGATTCAGGGATTGATTGTGAACTTATCGATCTTCAAACACTTGTTCCTTGGGACCGAGATACGGTTGTCAACTCCGTCAAGAAGACTGGACGATGTGTCATCGTTCACGAAGCTCCAAAGACAAGCGGATTCGGTGCAGAAATGAGTGCATCTGTGCAAGAACGTTGTTTCTACCACCTCGAAGCTCCAATTCAACGTGTCACTGGTTGGGACACACCATTCCCACATACAACGGAATGGGATTATTTGCCAAGTCCTCAGCGTATTGCTGAAGCCATAATGAAAACACAGGAGGAATAAACATGGGAACATTTGCATTCAAACTACCAGATATCGGAGAAGGCGTTGTCGAAGGTGAAGTCGTCGAGTGGATGGTCGCCGTTGGTGATACCGTCAAGGAAGACGATCCAATTCTCTCGGTCATGACAGATAAGGCAACGGTCGAAATCCCAGCACCATGCGACGGAACAGTCACAAAAATCATCGGTGAAGCAGGTGACATCCTACCTGTTGGTGTCGTCTGCATCGAATTCGAGGTCGATGGCGACGGAAACGCATCAGCAAGCGAACCTGAACCTGAAGCACCTGCTGTCGAAGAAAAATCTGAACCAGTAGCAGAGCCTGAACCTGCACCTGCTCCAGCGCCTGAACCAACCCCCGCAGCAGCACCAGTTGCCACTGCAGGACCAGTTGTTGAGCGTGCACCAGGAACCAAACCACTCGCTGCTCCTGCTGTTCGACAACGAGCTCGCGATGCTGGTGTCGATTTGTATCATGTTGCAGGATCCGGTCCTGCTGGCCGAATCACGCATGCTGACCTTGATGTCCACCTCAGTGGAGGTGCATCACGTGCATCCTCGAGTATGCCAATGGGCAGTTCTGCGAAGGTAGCCAAAACTGGAACCGAGGAGATCAAGGTCATCGGATTGCGAAGAAAAATTGCTGATTCGATGATGGCATCGTACAGCACGATTCCTCACTTCTCCTACTTCGAAGAAGTCGATGTTACTGAACTTGAATCGCTTCGACAACATCTCAATGCAACTCGACCTGAAGGTGCACCAAAACTCACCTATCTTCCGTTCATTATGCTCGCTCTCGTCAAGGGACTTGGACAACGTCCAGAATGCAATGCACTGTTTGATGACGAAGCAGGTGTTGTTACCCGACACGAAGCCATCCATTTAGGAATTGCAACACAGACCGACCGTGGACTCTACGTCCCAGTTGTCAAGCACGTCGAAGCAATGGACATTTGGTCCGCTGCG
>MDTE01095308.1_pt1 | contig 19917 bp, 17 predicted proteins | sample 811231 | NCBI WGS metagenome assembly MDTE01 (sample SAMN05326651, study PRJNA326480) | marine metagenome | isolation source: seawater | place: Indian Ocean: Red Sea | collected 2010 | reverse complement strand
TTTCCTGTTTTGAGAGATTCGGCATCACCACCGAGTCCTAAGTCATCAGGGTCTTGATGAACAATAATCATCCTGCCAATAATACAATTGGCTTGACCCATATTCAAAGAAAGAGTATCAGTGCTAATTCGACCCTTTGAAATACCGCCCTTAGAAGTAATGTTTCCTAAATCCCCTAAATGTCGAGTGTGACTATTAAGCCCTCCATGAGTTTCACCATCGGGGTTGAAATGAGCGCAAGCCGATTCGCAACCATCGGTTAAATCTCCATAAGTATGAATATGGAAACCGTGTTCTCCATCAGGAAACAAAGAGGTAATATCATAATCAATATGAAGGGTTGGCCCTGCTTGAGTGAATCTTACTACTCCTTCGACACCTTTCGATGCTCTGGCTTCATTTTCATTAGGTTCAATTACTGCCGTAGCATAATTGGTTTCCATCGTTTCGGATGCAAACTCATGCTCATCAAAACAATCCATGCAGTAATCACAATGAGTGCAAACCATATGATAAGATTTCATCCCAACGGCATTAGCCCAACCAACTTCGTGCTTATGGCCTGCTTGCATAGGTATTTCTACCATTTCGAAGTGATGTTCGCATTCTTCTGCTCGCTTACGATGTGAAGGGATGTGAGCATTCATATGCCCATTCAATCCACGGAAACTATCAAAAGTTTTACCACAGATGGGACATTCAACTGTCATTTCATCCCTCAATAAATAAGACCCGATGATTTCAAGTAGCCCCAAGTAGCAAGCGCACCGCCACCAAGAATGGCGAAAGCAGGTATTTTATCTGTTCTGCTTGCCCGGAAAACAAGTGGAATCCCAAGAAATGTTACCGCAAGTGCGGCAGTATAGCCAATTCCCATGAGTGAAAAGAAGCCTTCTTGGTCGTAGTATTTCTGGGGTATAGCGAATGGATTCATACTCTGAAGTATCTTCTACGACTACTTAAAGTTTTGCGCCACAACATTCTATCATATCACTATACCGATAAAACTCTTCTCCACATTCAGGACATTCATGGATTTTAACATAAGCACTCCAGTTGTGGCCGCTATTCTCAAAAGTTCCGGGGTCGTGGTGAATATGTGTCCAACCTAATTGTTGGAAAAGTTGAACCATTTGCCAACTCTCTAATTGATTAGCATCATCTATGATAACAAATCTGGCTTGATTAAAAACTTGTGGATATTTCATCATCCACTCTATCAAATGAATACGGTCTTCAGTTTTGTAAGGTCCATCAATAATAATTCCGTCAAAAGTTTTATCTTGTAAGATTTCTAAGGCTTGCCAATCATACCAATCATTTACTAATGGGGCATATATGTAAGTGCTATCTGGGGCTAAATACAACCATTGTTCATTATCTTCAATGGAAGTGACCTCAAAAGTTTTAGTTAATTCGATTGTGCCTGTGCCTGAGCCGAACTCTAAAATCTTAGAACCTTGAGGTAAGTTATCATTTAACCACTCAAACATAGAGTTAGGTGCGGCATAACCCGCATTGAAATTATCATCTTGGACCTCATCGAGAGTTTTCATACTCTCAAATGGCCGAGATACTACTTAAGACTTCTCAAGAACGATTCCATGTAGCATAAGTCATACTACGAGTTCTCATATCATAAGGTAGTGGTCCAGCAGGAGAACCTTGTTGGTCGTTAGGTCTCCATTCATTAACTGGTAGATAGGAACTACTCCACGGCATGGCATACCTATATTCAGGTAGCATATCATTGGCTTGGTCCCAGAAAGGCTGGGAGGCGTAGCCTGAATAATTGCTGAAAGCGGTTGGGGTCTGATAATCTAAAGGATTCATATTAACATATTCGGTTTCCATAGTCTCTGCGCCATAAACATCTTCTGCACCACCTACTTCAACAGGATTGATTCTACTCAAATCAGTGGCAGGTCCAGAAACATCTTGATTCATCTCGGATGCCTTGACTTCTGTGCCTTTGGTGATACGGGCTTCAGCACGCTTCTCACCACAGCCGCATCCAGACTTCTTCTTGTCGTCATCGGCTTTATTCTTGTGATAAGTTTTAGAAACTATCCAACTGGCTCCAAGAAAAACCACTGTTCCGATAACTAAGTCACTCATAGTTGGCATCATTGATTTCACCTTAATAGATTGGGAATGGAACTGGAGTCCCCACGATATAATCTGTCATCTGACTAATACTAACCACAGGAGGGGCTGAACCATAAAGATAATTCAGTTCTTCATTAACACTTGGGCGCATTAGAATACTTTGTAAGAGCATATTTTGTTCGGTTGGTTCAGTGACAACATAAGGCCAACCGCCTGAAGGGTTTGGAATAGTTTCAGCAACTTCATCGTCTGCCTCCATAGACTTCTTCAACCATCGTGTTGCGATAATTGTTCCACCAGCAATAAAGGCCATAGGAATCAAAATGGAAAATATGTCTCTCGCCATAATTCAAATGAATTGGAACGACTACTTAAAGATTCCGATTACTCATTGGACTCTTCATCTTCTTCTTCGTCTTCTTCGAGACTATCACAAACTTCATTAAAATCAGAAGTATGTAACGAATCATCTTGGTCGGCACTGGTTATGCCTCGATAAGTTCCGCCTACAATTCCTGCAAATGCTGGCAGGGCTGCAAAGGAAGGATTTATAGTTGTGAATGTTTTCAACCCAAAATATGTGGGGACTGCAAACACTAAACCTGCAATAACACCTTTACTGAAACTGTTCATGCGGAAGTCCGAATGCTTCTGTGCCAAATAACTGCCTAACCCAGCATCACAAATCCGTTGTGCTTCGGCTAAACTTTTGCTATTCATCTGGCATCACCGCCTCTATGTGGCGGCTTCAGAATGCAGTCTGTCCAGCAGCGTCCTTTAGTCCCAATGGGTCGATTCCAACGAGTGTTCCGACACCGACCAATGCAACGACGATACCACCCAATTGTAGGGCGTTCATCTTTACAACAGGCAGAGGAGTCGTGAACATACTTAGAGTTCCACCGAGGGCAGCAAACGCACCGACAACCAGCAAACTTGTTCCAACAACAATTACTTTTGTATCCATACTTTTTCATCTCCTTTGTTTTTTTGTTTATAGTCTAACAGTTAGTGGTGCTGATGCGCCGAAACTTCGACCACTGCTGTTTCCAAATCCTCCGACTTTGCTGGTGCTGTTAAGCATTCCACCGAGGTCAGAGTTTCGGATTGGCGGTGCGACATACTCCGCCTCCATCTTAATTGCCTTCACTGGTCCAACCAACTTCGATACATTTGGCACATTTGGTTGGGTGCTGGCAGGGACTAACGGCAACTCACGGATTGCCATGCGTTGTTCGGACTGATGGATGTTCACAGTCGGCGCACGCAACATGGTTCGTGGGTTGGTTGGTCTGATGGAAGTTGCTTCCGCTTCGAAGCGAGGGTCGCCACCGAAGTTCATGGTAGGTTGATGAGCATTAACCTTGCCCATCATGGTCTCTGGCTTAATTCTTTCGAGGTTAGCAACATTTGGTGCTGCTGCTGGACCATATACCTCCATCGTGTGTGTTGGTCGTAGGTATTGAGCCTCTGGGGTAATACCTTGTCCCATCAAATCGTAGTTCTGCAAGGCGTAATCTTGAGCCATGCTGCCGATTGGGACATCAACACGAGGAATGTTAATTTGTGTAGGTGCTGGACGAGGAGCCATAGGAACTACACCTTGACCGTATCCTGCACCCATAGCCTGTGCTTCCATTGAAATTGGTTGGGAAGTTGGGACTGAAACCGTAGGCATCTTACTTAGAGTAGGTGCTGGTCGTGGTGTCTTAGCAGTTAATCCTTGACCCATAGATGCTCTGGCATTATATCCTGCAAGAGTATCTTTTGTGATGTCCACTTCAGGCATATGATGAAGTGAGGGAGAGTAAGGTAGGTCTGGTAGAACTGCATTTCCGATTACACGAGCCATATTATCACCTTATTACTTCGACTACTTAAAGTTTCGCTTAGTTGCGTCGGCTCCACAGCCAATATCCACCGATACCTACAATTGCCAGAGTTAGAACTGAAACCGTTCCAACAACTGGTAGATTAACTGATTCTACTTCCATTGTATCTTCGGAACCTTGGTCTTGTCCAAAGTTCTGACCGTCTGCATCTCCACCTGCGTCAAGTGGTTGTCCCATGTCAGCACCCTCTGGTGCAGACTCGGTGACTTCTTCTTTCAAGCCTTCGAACTCTTCTGAAACTGCATCCTTAGCAGGTTCGACGAAACTTTCAACAGGGTTGCTCATTACTGCCATAGACATAGTATCATAGGAGTGAGTTGCCCCGAAATCGCCATCCCACGGATATGCGCCAACAGAGGTGTTGGGGTCTTCAATTATTGGTTCGTTAAATCCATTACTCTTCATCATAGGTAAAACCTAATAACGAGTTGTCGGTTCTGATACTTAAAGATTTGCTACTATCAAATCGTCGCAACCAGTGGCGCACCAATTCAAAATATGAAGGGTGCAAGGTTCTAAAGTTCCATGAGGAATACCATAAGGTTCTAAATAACTCAAAGGAATATAAACCATATTTTCAAAAGATGTCGGCCACTCATTCTTATTGAGTTCATACGCTTGGGCGTTTAATCTTTTAGAAATAGAATACTCTGGTGGCTTGTTGGGGACAGTCAAATATCCCATACCAAACTTGGATTTGTAAAACTTAGAATTATATTGATTCATATGTCCCATATTCATAACAAAGGTTAAATTGTCGGGAGAAACAATGCCTCGCTTTCCTATATTGGCTGCATACGGAAGTAATTGAACTACAAAGTTATGACGATGAATCTTGTAAGTTATCCAACATTCATTAAGAGGACAGAAAAAAGAAAAAGGGTGTTTTTCATAGACACTCACACTTTTGGGTGAAACTTCATCTATCCCTTCGACACCATCTAAAACTACCCATCTTTCGAATCGGTGTGTGCCATGACCTACTGTGGCTAAGGAAAATATGTCTCCATATCCAACAACTTTAGTTTCTCCATTGGCAGTAGCAACTTTCCATTTCTCATTTCCGCCTTTCTTGTTGCTGGGTTTGATAGCAAACCAAACAGGAACTCTCATATCGCTAACGACTTGTTTTTTGGATTGATGATAAATGCCTGCGAACTCTCCTGCTGTTTTTTCGGAAAAATCTGTAATCTCAACATCATAAGGTAACTTGTTACGAATATCCTCCCAGAGAATTAAGGGTTGCCCCTCACAAAGTTTATCAACTAACCTCATTGATATAGTATTGTTTCATCACCCTTAAGAACCTATCGCTTTAAGCCTTGTAAAACAACCATCGTCAGAGCCGAAAGAACTCCTATGCCTCCTACGGCTGCAACAGGAATCCATGTAGTATTACGAGGTTCTGTCTCGGCTTCTAAGAATGGTTCGGCTTCATATTCGACACTAAACTCTTCTTGACTTGGTTCCCATGTATCCATCGGAAGGGTAGCATCCTCAAAGACAGATGGACTTAACATCGAAGTCGGCGGGGAAACCGAAGGTTTATTTTCTTCACCGAAGGGGGAGGTTCTTCGTGCAAATGGGGCTAATTCTGCAACTGAAGACACGGCTTCGAAAGCAGGCATATCATCAGAATCATCATCCTTACGAGAATCTACAATAGAGGATTGAACATCTACATTGTTTCCTGTGTGTTTGGCTTGACGGTCTCCTCGAATCTTGTCGATAACTAAATAACCTCGGTCTCGGAAAAACTCTGGGGCATAAGCCACACATTCTCCCTTACGGGCGGAGGCGATACCATTTAGAATCTTTTTAATGAGTCTTTTATCTGTCCCAAAACTCAATTGTTCATCTAAAGTTTTCAAATCTCGATTGTTGATAACATTGTGAACCAAATAAACCGAGGCTTGCGAAAGTGCTTCTTTATTAACACCTGCGGGTCTTTGGGAAACCAATGACGCACCATATCCTAATGCACGACCAAGTTTGCATAATCTTACGATAGGGTCAAAAGAAATTGGTTTGCCCTGTTGTGGGACGAAATCCTGACATTCTTCAATAATAGTATGAATACCTTTGCCGAGGCGTGCCTCAATCAAGGCTTCGCAATAATCTCCCATCAACTCTTGTTGCTTAATCAGAGGCAATCCTCCTAATGCAATTACTAACGACTTATCAGTAGTTCGCAATCTTTCGACCAAACTTTTCATATCAATACTTTGGCCTGCATCTGGAGTCAAACTTTCAATTCGTGGTAGGCTGTCTAAGCCGCCATGAGCATTGAGAGCATCGAAACAAACGAATTGTAGTCCGAGTCTATGAAACTCTTCCATCATTACACCTGCGGTCCAAGATTTTCCTGAACCACGCTTACCTGTAATAAACAAAACATTGGAAATTAAACTATCTTCACCATAGGCAGGAAAGGTCAATTTTCTCCCTAAACAAACATGGTTAGGATTAGTAATTGCCGAACCCTCGTTGGTAGACCCACTAAAAGTATCCATGACTATTCTTATTCGACACGACTACTTAAGTGTTTGCTCAATCTACATCGACTGGCGATTTGTAGTCCCCATCTGCACCAATTTCACCTAATTCTTCAGCGAGGTCGTCGAACTCTTCTGAAGTTCCTGCAAAGATTCTACCAATTTCTGCGAATAGCCAACCCATCTGGTCGGCTACATTGGTAATCAAGTTTCCATCTTCATCTCGACAACGGCCTGTGGGGTCAGGGAATCCCCAAACAAACTTATCGGCTAATTTTTTATCCCAGCCATAAATCTTTGCTAAGTTTTTCGCTGTGTCGTTCATGTTTCGTTGAATAGTGCTGGTCTCTCTGGCTCCTCTCAAAACAATGTAAAAGACATGGCCGAATTGTCGCATCCATTGGTCGTAACTTAATCCACCTGTGTCATCTGACTTGGCTCCATCCTTGACAGGGCCAGCCAAATTATCTCCATCAGTAATAAATACTGTTATCATTCCTTTGATGTCGTGTTTCTTACAATTACGAATCATAATTTCAAAAGCCGAATCTTCGTTGTTTTCTCCATCTGGAACCATAGCGGCCAGTGCATTCAACAAATAGTTCTCCCCTGAATCAGCAGTATAGGAACGACTGATTTCACCCTGACTGGTGGAAGTTCCATTCCAAATACGATTGACTGATTCGGCAGTAAGGTAATCTAAACATCCTGCATAATCAAAGGAAGGTTCTCCGTCTGGTTGAGGCCAAGCAAGTTTGCCTACATCATTGTAAGTAAAAACAGTAAAACTATCCAGATTCAAACTGGCTTGTTGAATCAAACAAGCAGTAGCCAGCCGACAAACCATACTTCGGTCTAATTGGACTCCTTCGAAATCCGTAGAGTTTTGAGACATAGAACCTGATTGGTCCACCATGATATTGTAATGAGTGTTCCATCCCTTAGTTCCTCTAACGGTCTCAATCTCTTTCCTTTTCAAAGGCAAGCCAATGAAAGCAGGATTCGGGGCGAATCTATCAACTAAAGTATCACCCATCCCCATTTCAGGAGTCCATTGGGTAGTTGCCACAGGTTCGACAGGTCTCATCTTAGCAGGTGGCATCTTAATGTATTTAGCCTTCAAAGCAGCAAAGAAATCTTTCAAAGGATTTCTTAAGTCCATTGGCAACGGTTTAATGGTAGGAAGTGGATATTTTTTTCCAAAGGTAAATGGGTTATCGACCCAGACATCATCTTGAACATCACTCATCTTTTTCCACCACCAATCTTGGACTTTCTAACATTTCTTTGGCTGTTCGAGGCTCTCCATCTGCCTTTTGTCCACCACGACCCATAGACTGCATCATTGGGTCTTCAATACCAAAGTTTGAGATTTCATCTTGTTCTTGTTCAATAGCCGCCTCCATACACTCTTCAGGGAAGGCTTCAGGGTCCAAAGTTTCTCCTTCGGCATTAACATAGCCTACTTTCTTCCAATAAGCAATACTGGCTGCACCCGGTTGATACTCACCTTCAATCTGGAGTTGCATTCCTAAATCATACTTCTCCTTACAAGTGCTACATTCGAAAACTCGATAATACTCTCCTGCGTCGGTGTTGATAATAGCATTACAGGCTTCTTTGAAATTATGGAATCTCTTCTCTAAAGTGGGTGTGCCTGCTGTGCCACCCATGAATTGAGCCAAATAGTCGTTAGTCTGGTATTGGTCTTGAGAAAAATGGTCGGCATGATTCCAATAATAGACTCCTATATTCGTAATCATGGTTCCTTCGGTGGCAGGTTTTTGAGGTGGTCTTAAATCATATTCAGGAGTTTGTGTCCAACGAGGATAATAAAAAGGTTCATCCAATGGGGCATCAGGAGCCATTCGATTATGATAAGAAGCACACATAGGGCTAACATCAATCCATTTATTGGTTCTTCTATCTTTGAAGGCTTCTCGACTCCGACCTTCACAAACTACAAAGGTAAAACCGGGGCTGGTAATACCCAATGTTGAGTCTTCGCCGGGTGGTAGCATGATATTTTCAGTTCGAACTTGCATTTGCCATGTTCTCCCATAAGGCGAATCTATTACATCAGTAGGGCGATATTTCAACAAATGTCCAGAAGTAATAGTTTGGAACTCGGCCTCTCTGTCTGGATTGATGACTTCCACATGACTGTTAATGGCTATTATCATCGGGATTTCTCCCTCATCTTGAAGTTTGCGGAAATAATCTTTCATCTTAGTTCCATCTGGGGCATTTCCATTGAGATTCACTAATCTGGTCTGCAATAATTCTTTATCTTCTTCACTGGATTCCAAACCTTTGCCTTTTTCTTTAAGTTTTTCTTGAATGACTTCTCCATACTTTCGGCCTTCGACATCATTTGGGCAAAGTTGAATACCTTGTCCTGTAATCGGTGGTCCAATTGGTAAGAAAGGAATAGCATTGAGTCCCCAAAGTCCTAACATATCTTGCATCAATGAATACTCACTGTTCATCTTACAATCTAAACGAATAGTTTCAATCATTCCTTCTGACCCCATACCTACTCGCAGACTCCCTGCTCGGTCGAGAGGAGAAAGAGGATTCGCATTAACAATACTTAGTGGCATCGGAGGGTTGAGTAAGCGTTGTGGGTGGGGTTCTCGATGTTCAGCATCCCAACCACCACAATAACGACACTCTAAAGTAGTCCCAGTGGTCTCATCCCAGAAATACTGATACTCATCTCCATAGGATGGGAAACATCGGGTGCAGATTTCTTGTGAAGTCCGAGTAAAGGCACGCAATAACGGAGAAAAAGGATAAGATACAGGAGTAGCATTAGCGAAACGAGCCACCTGTCGAGAGACATATTCAGTAATGATGTTGATTCCTTCATCATCTTCCTCAAAAGTAACTCCAGCCTTCCCTCCATAACCACGATAGCCTCCTCTCCTATTACTTCGGGGTGCTTTAGGGTTTCCATTAGATTGGAAACATATTTTCGGAAGTTTTTCTTTGATAGAAATCCGAGGAACTAACTTTTCTCCAGTGCATTCTGGATTGGGGCAATATCCCATGTTATCGACTAATCCTGCTTGTTCTTGTTCATTTCCGTTGTTAATGGTGGGTAATGGACCCGTAGATTCATATTTATTTTTAGTAGATTGCATCTTCATCTGATTATAACCGCCAACTATTCCTCTTGGTATTTGATAACTCTCCTCATAGGGTGGGGCATATCTTTCGAAACCACAAGTTTTACATTCATATCCATAGGGGCGACGATGTTCTCCATCCCAAGTTTCATAGCCAATTTCTAATTGGGGAATATAATTAAATGCAGTCATAGGGTCAGTAATCACTTGACCTCTGGGAGAGGGTCCACTATACTTGACCCTATACATAAATGGTTTGATGTTATAAGTGGGTGCAGGTTGCCCTCCTCTGCCAACAATAGTAATAGAGGCACGATTGGCTCTGCCTCGATTAGAATTGACCCATTCTTCGGGCAATTTTTCCTCAATGATATGTTGGACATAGGATTCTTTGCCGCAACCTACTTGAGAAACATTACTACTACTACAATCAGGACAATTACTAAAAGTTCCTGTCACCGTTTGATGACAATCATTACAAGTAGTAACACTATTACAACGAACACGACAATTAAAACGATAGCCTCGTTGCACCAAACCTACGCCTAATTTCCAATCTCTCTTTTGTAATTCTACTGAACTGGTCCAATCATCGTTATCATTTCGAAGTCCAAAATCTACATATTCCCATGTCCAAAGGAAATCTCTACGCCGACAATGAGGGCAAACATGAATACCTGCACCATAAGATTCAGTAAATGGGAAATGTTCATAGCCTTGAATAAATTGTTTCATTAACTGGCAGGTTTGATGCAATCTTTTACCATTTTCTCCTCGAAAATGCCCGACCACATCTTCAACACCCTCCAGATTCATCTCACCCGAAGATAAAGAAGGGAAAAGATTATCGAAAATCTTCTCTGTTAGGTCTTGACCTTTAGGAGAAATATAGGTATTACTTTCATAGGGCATCTAATCACCTTCCAATCATACACAAGTGTCTGTCCCATGCAGCACTATTCAAAAACTCTATTCCTGCTTCACGACCTTTCTTGCCTCCAAAGCCTGTATCAGATGTAGCATACATTCCTGCCACCAGATTACACAAAAGAACATTGTAAAGTCGAGATTTCTCAATTTGCATAACTGTTGTGGGTGGCAAATCAGACTTTGAGACTAAAACTGCTGCCGCAATATCGGGCTTGTAGCCCATTCCTAATTGAAACTGACTCGGAGATACTTCTCCACAATGAGGGCAAGTTCCGATACAATAATGACCGGGAATCCAACGGGGTGTGCCGTTGTAGTCAATTTGGTAGAACTCAATAGGACGAACCTCTTTAGGATTCTGGATACCATCATAGGTTCGAACATTAAGAACGGTATATCTTCCGGGGAGGATTGTCCCCATCCCTTCAGTTGAACCTCCTGTTAGTGGGCAAACGCCGGGGGTTGGGTTGTAGCCCAACCATTTATCAGCATTAGGGGAGTATTCGATGTTGAGATTGGCTAACACCTCAATTTGTTTCCAATTATCAGGGTAGTCTTGGGAAGTGCGACTTGGACCCATTCCGGGTCCCATGTCTGTGCCAACAGGCATTTTATGAGCCACACAATGAGCAATACTTGGATAAAGTTGGGGCGCACGACCATGACCCATCAATTTTTGATACTCTGGGGTATCGTCAGCAGGAAGATAAGGGTTGCCTTCAGCATGAGGTTCATACTTGCCTTCGTTGTATTGATTATTGACTAATTGCCCTGAATCTACTAATTCACGATGCTTGTATGCACCTGACATCCTTCCCGACCCATCATAACAATTACGGAATCCGCCACCATAAGCATTCCAAATAGCATTGTGCATCCGAGTAACTTCTCGTTTCTTATCTGCGCCTCCGACTTGAAGTTGAGTTCCATTAGCGATATTGTAATTAACGATGATGTCTGACAAAACATTAGACCATTGGCCTTTCTTCCGTCCTTCAACTGGCATCCTTGTGATTTCATCTTTCCAACCCAATGACATCCCGGGATGGACATTAAGATGTCCTATTTCGTGTTGGATAACGAAATCCAAATCTTCTCGAACTCTTTCAAGAGGATAGCCATGATAGTTTTGTTCCAAAGCCATAGCCAAATAATCTCCAGATAGAGAGATATAACTCATGTTGGTGTAGGCTTCGTGCATAGCAGTAGGAACAATCATAATTTTGTTAGTAATACCATTGATGTTTCTCAAATGATTAGAAGAATCACGGAGGGTCTGTGGGAGATTAGCCGCACCGGGTTTTTCATAATACCCTGCTGGTGTGGGGCTGTGTTCTGCAATATCCGCCATGTTTCTCACTATACCGTATGACTTTCAACTACTTAAACTTTTTCAAGCAGTTTCATCCTTAATGGCTTGTGAAAACTGGAATTGATAATTCAATAAATCAATCTGGGAGATGTTTCCAGAATCTTGAATATCTTCTTTAGTATAAGTTTCCATGATGTAGGCTTTCGTATCGTCATCATTAACAGGAACGACATTCAAGAAGTTAGTTTTGGTTGCCCAGTTAGAAGTAATTCCCATAGTCATGTTCAGAGTAACGAAAGCGTTAGACTTACTGCTGGCAGTAAATCCTTGTTTTTTGGATAGTTCGGATTGGAACAATCGAACCCACAGACGCAAAGTATCATCACCTGTAAAGTCTGCTGAACCGGGCGCACCTGCGGTGTGGTTTAACGGGAAACAAGCCACCAATCCTTGACCTTGCATATCAAAGGATAATCCACCAGCAGTAAATTGTCCATCTTCAATGACTTCACGAGCAGGATAATCTGCCACAACTTGTCGAGCAATTCGCATGAACTGGCCGAAAGTCATGTTTTGAGTATCTCCATTAGCAGGATTTAGAATAACTACTCCTTCTGAAGTATCGGGCATAAAGGCTGCTTCCAGTTTGGTTATTTGACCTACCATAACATCTCTTTGCATAGAACTGGCCGAACCTGCGAGGCTGGCTCGCTTGGATGGTTCTTTGACTTCCATACGACCTGAAATCATAAGTGCTTGGTCTGCAAAAGAACCAGAATATCTCTTGGCGGCAGTAGTTTGAGGGGATGTGAATCCTCCTTCAGTAACTCCTGCTGTTCCATCCAGTTGTAGCATCCGACCCCATCCTCCGATGGAATCTTGATAAGTTCTCCAATTGAACTTGGTAGTATCTGTATAGGGTGAGTTGGCATCTGTCTTGGAAGCCAAAACTTTGGCTTTCACAATAGCAGATGGACTGGCAACACCAGTAACTTTTGGAGAAGCACGCCCACAAATGATTGTCATCGTAGAAGTTAAAAGTTCTAACAAAGTTTCTCGGTCATCAGAGAATAAGTTTGGTTCGGAACAAATGTCTCCTCGCAAAGTGTAGTAATCATGTAAAAGTTGGTCGGCAGCCGACTTGTTTTCATTAGGGTTGATAGAAACACGATTCTTGTAATAATTGAAGTTAGACTGATAATCATCTCCGTGTGAATAAGTTCTCAAAGGCTTAGTCAAAGATTGAGGCGTAGCAGATTTTTCATTCTGCATACACATAGTTGCGATATGCCAATGAACAGGAGTCATCTTCTCACCGATTTCACCACCTCGAAGTAGGGCTTCGTGAAGTGGCTTAAGAACTTGTCGCTCATAATAGAAAAGAGCAGGTGCGCTCTTGAGGGCATCGACACATCGACGATAGTAAAGTTCCCAAATATCCATAATAGGCATTTCACCTTTACTGAAACCAATAGAAGTTTCTTGAAGTAGATAACCATTAACAATGGCTTCACGAATCCATTCTTGTTCATTATTGAAGTTCAATCCACTGGCAAGACCCACAATTTCTCCTTTACTGGACTTAGCACGACCCAAACGATGAGCAGTCACATAAGGTAGGCCATCAAGGATTTCTTGACGAGTTACATAGGGCTTACCACGCAAGAATGCCAATGCAGATGAAAGTTTTACCAAAGAGTTAGTGAAACGGAAACCGAGAACACGGTCGATGTTCATTGGTGTCTGTCCTTCGTATGACCTTCGCAAATCGGAAGCGAGATTAACATTGGATTTACCTTCTTCATTAGTATTAGTAGTTACCGAGAAGTCCATAAGTGGGGATTCGAAATAATTGTTAGCGGCTTGGGACATCAAAGTGTCTCTGCCTGACTTCAATTGGGTGTTTCGAGGCATGAAACGCTGCGTAAAGAGAACTGAAATGTAAGAAATCTCACGCAAAGCATCGTAAGTAGTAGTTCCTGCTTGCTGACCCGGTGGGGTATAACCAACCTTGCCTTGAACGAACTTCCAAACTGTTGAAAGTTGTCCGAAGCGGAGAGCCGAGAAACCAATATCTCCTCCTTGTGCTAATTTAGCAACAATTTGCTCTTGCGGGCTTAGACCTCTACCACTTCCATAACGGCCACTCAATTGAGTGTATCTTTCACCGAGAGAAATTGACTTGAACAAAAGTTCCATGTCAATACGGTCAATGAAAGCAAGGTCGTTTCCTTTTTGGTGAGGGTTAGTATCCATCCATGCAACAAAGTTTGGTGAATCAAAAGATTTACCACGATATTCTACCTTTCGCTCTGCAATCAGACCCAAAACAGCATCTTCGACACCAGCCTGTGAACGGTTGGCTTCGTTAAAGAACTTAATAGGTTGAGTAACAATAGGTCGAGGAACTGGTTCGAACTCATAAGTTGAAATCTGGGCATCACGGATTTTATCTGTGACGGTTGATTGTTGAATCTCGATACCATACAATACTTCATCGGCACGCTTTTCGTAGTCAATCTTGGCTACACCAATTTCTCGAAGCATCTCTTCCAAAATTGGTTTCCAACCACCTCGGTCTCTAAGAGCATTATAACTTCTTAAATCTTGGAAAGTGTTGATAAGATACTGACGGAATCCAAATCCTTCGGAACGGCCTGCATCTGTGTAAAGTCCATAATCTTTTTGCATAAACTCGGAAGCATCTCCCTGTGCCAAAATCCATGAATATCTTTTATTTTCTGGAGTTTCATCATTATTATTGAAATCTGGGAAACGAAGTTCCATTGGGAATTGGTGTTTATTTCCTGCGACATCATAAACATCATACATCAAAGGCTTACCAAAGTCTGCCATCTTGCCCTTTGTATCCATCAATTTGATAGGTGCAACGACAGTTTGAATCTGGTCTTCTTCTAATTGCTTCAAAAGTTCTTTGCCTTCAGCGACTCCGCCTGTTGGGTCAGTAAATCCTTGAACTGGAGCCAAGCAAACATAACAATTGTTGAGTAATTTGTAAAAGTTTTCAATGTTAAGTGGTTTCTTACCCTCGGCTGGACGCAAAAAGGCCATATCATAAAGATACGAACCTGAACGAACTCGGCCATCTGGGGCAGACCAATCACTGAATCGCCACGCATCCCAATCTTGAGCCACCTTTTCATAGGCAGGGTTAGAATAAGTCAAATGATAATCCATACCTGCTTTGTATTCTTGAGCAACATAGGCTCGATTTGGTCCAAACATATCATCCATTGAATAGGCGAGGGCTTGAACAGGTGCTACGAAACGAGATTGAGTGGTATAACCATAGGAATTACACAGTAAAACCGCAGCCGATTCGATAACAGTTGTCTTACCTGTGCCGGGAATACCTGACAATCGGCAAGTGCTGTCTTTCATTAACCATGCAGCGAAGAACATTTCAAGATGTTCATAACTATCGAAACCGAAAACTTCTCCGAGTTGAGTCATGGCATTCTGAACAGGCTTTCGCAAGTTGTCGGCTTGCTTCTTGATTTCATCCCAATCACCGAGAGTCAATTTAGCACGGAAAACTTCTTGAAGGGCTGCACCTATGTTGGCAGCAACCCATCCTGCTTCAAAAACAGTAGTATCAAACAAACCATCGACTTCATATCCTTGATAACCTTTAGGAGCCAATTCTAAACCGACATCATCTAAATCAATAGGTTCTCCCTTCTCATCAACCGCTACCAAATTGAAAGGACCACGATTTTTACCAGAGAAAACTTCGATTGAACGCAAAGGCTTGTCGATAACTCCAATACTGACTAAATCATCTAAATCTTTGTAAGCACTCTTAGCAACTTCTTTCAAAGTTTCTACACCTGCTACACCAATTAAAGATTCTAATTGTTCTTCCGTCGAACCTGAAAGTTTTGGAGTCGGTGTTAGAGTCGAAGTTTCAACAACTTCTTCTTCTACAACAATTTCCGAAATATCTTCGGGTGTATCTAATCCTAAATCATTGGTATCTTCATCTGCCATCTCTAATCCACCTGTTTCATGTCCATTTCAACCACTATGGTCTGTGAGCCTACACCCAAAAGAATGTAATAAGAATCTCCTTGTTTAATCATAGCAGTTTGGCTGGTAATATCTCCATCTTTATTGGTTCGATTAAATCGTGTTCCTAAACGGTTGCTACGACGGTTGCCTTCTAAGGCTTCGTAAATAGCATTAAGACCACCTGTAATCACCATAATTTGAGTTCTTTCAGTTGTTTCATCCACAGAAACTACTCCTTGAATCTCACTATCAGAATTATCAAGTGCCTTGAATCTTTCATCTCCATCTGGAATCAACATACTTTCGCCATCTTCAAAAGTAATCTTAACTTGAGTATAGACTTCAGCATTGTAAGTTTCCCCATCGAGAGTGAAATCAGCAGGACCTTGAAGGTTGGAAGAAGCAATTTCAATCTTTTCTATTCCCTCGCCACCTTTGCGAGCCATGAACTTTTGAAGCATAACTTGAGCATCCTCATTGATTGGACGCAAATTGCGAACATCATTAGGGAATAAGAAAGTTTCTTGATTAGTATCGACGGTTGAATTAACATCGAAACCGGGGAATAAATTGGAATTGTCATTAGGGTCTTGATAAATTAGGGTAAAGATAATACCTTGATTCTCAAGGTCAAGTTCAGTGTCGAAATCTAAGGCCAAAGGTTGAAGAAGTTTTTCATCCATCATCCCAAAATCATACTCGAAGGCCAAAGCCTTACCGAAACGAACTCGACGGCCACCTTCGCTGTAAAACTTTCCTTTGGCTTTATACATCAGAGTATTAGAGTCTTCTCCTGCGCCGGGTGTGCCTTCTATTTCATAGAATGACTCATAACAATCAGCAGGCAATCCATCGACACCATTCAAAGGCAGACCATATTCATAAACTGCACCATCTTTACGCCCATAACGCATCGGCTCGCCATCTAACAGAACTTCTGTGATTTCGCCACCCAATGTTGGGTCGCTAACTGCAATCTTACATTGTGTAAAATTATAAGCAGCACCATCTGACTGTGTGGCTGGAACCATCTTACCATTAACAATAATGAAAACTTGCTTCTGGTTCACATCTACAACAAACGAAACATCGGGTGCAGCAACGACTGGATATTCCTCGCCGTCATCATCTTCGACCATGACAATTTCACCAGCATTATCTTCATCTTCTAAATCCAAAACCAAACCAGCAGTTGCATAAGCCCCCAAACTATCATCATCTTGCATCTGCTTCTTAGTGAGTTTCTTCATAGGAATAACAATGACTCCATTTTCTACTGTGAATACACCACCTGCGGATGAATGAGCCTTTGAAGAAAGTTTCCTTTCTGAAATATCTGGGGCTGTAAAGGAATCTCCTGATTTGAGAAATAAGGTGGGGTCATCAACTGAAAGAATATCTTCAAACTCTGCCAGAACATTGATTTCTTCAGGTTCTTCGATAACTTCTTCTACTTCTTCTTCTTCCTCATCTTCGGGGTCGAGAGGTGTAGTTGGTGGGGCAGCAGGTGTAGCACCTACCGCACTGATAGTTGGAATTGTTCCTCTGAAATCTGAAAGTTTAGAACCGACGATATAGGCTGGGTTGCTGGTTTCGAACTCATCTCTAAAAGCCGCACCTGATTTAAGATTCTGAAGTTTGGCGAGATAGTCAGGATGAAGTGTGTTATCATTTACAATAGATTCGATATTAACAATATCCCATCCTGTTTGGTTAAACTTGTCGGCCTTACCTGCACGACCCGCACCCCCACCGGGGCTTCCGCCGGGGGATGTTCCCAGAACAATTCCTCTACCTGTGGGAAGGTTCTTAGTATAAAGTGAATCTACATCATAGGCATCTAATCCGAAAAGGTTATTCACTACTGGGTCATTGGCAGTCCATTTCTTAGTATAAGAACTAAAACTTGAGGAAGGTATTTCTCGCAACTTCTTTTCAGCACGAGGGACAAAGGTATGTCCTTTACTGGTTAAGTAATCCACCATATCAGGTCCTAATGGGCGGGCTTTACCTGCTTTATATCCCTGCGCCCACAGATATGCTAAGATATTCTGAACTTGTGGTTCGGTAATTCTCGCCATACCATATCTCACACAGAACGACTACTTAAAGATTCCGACCCGCTTCCCGAAGTTCCAAAATCAGGTCAGCACGGTAGAATTGATAAACTCTGGTGAACCATTCTAAATGAAGTCTCAAAAATGTAGTAATCCTCCGAATGTCAGGATAGCGAACCCCGTATTGTTCCAAAGTTTCAATGAAATCTTCAAAATTAGAATTAGCCCAGACCAACAAACCTTTATCACTTAAGGATTGAATAAACTCCCAATCCATCACCAATCTTTCGAAAAGTTGATTCTCTTTATCAGAAAAAGAGGCATCTTTAGGAACGAAAAAAGGATGAGTCGTAATAAATCTTTCAGTCAATTCTAAATAAGAATTAACATGAATGGTTCGGAGCCACTCTAACCACTCCTCCATCTTAGCAGCACAAAAGGCATTCCACACGGGATTCATCGGACTACCTCACTCATCAGTTTCGTAATCCGAGAAATCAACTATGAAAGTTTCAGGTGGTAATTCACCGGGATGTTCAGGTAAAACAACTTCTTCGAAATTATCCACTTCTACTTCGGCTTCTTCTTCACTTACAATAGGGGATTTGCCTCCCAATGCAGTTTGATTCTTGAGTTCTTCTTCACTAATGCCTACTTTAGCAGCCATCTCTGCAACGCTTTCCAAGCCACCGCCCTTCAAAACAGGTAATTCTAATCCTGTGACTGTAAGTGGGTCATAGTTAGTGGCTGTTTCTGGAACGGGTAAATCAACGAATTGGGCTTGAGAAGTTCTTTCATACTTTTCTTTCTCTTGTTGAATGCTGGCACTAATCTTTTCTGCGCCCATATCTATTTGGTCTCCAAAAGATGGGTCGGAATAATCAATTCCAACCTTTGAGGAATCAGAACGGTTAATCTTGTTTTGTCCATCCTTTTGCATGACTTCCTCTACACTCAATCCTGCTTCGGCGGCCAATTGTTCAATTCCTGTTGGTCCAAAACCAACAGATTGTGGAACAATGTCGGTAATAGTAGAAGAAGTTTCATAATGGGATTTAGATGAAGATTTAGGTTCACCTAACATCTCAAACCAATCCACAGGCTTTTCTGAAGTAAAAGGGTCTGCTACAACTTCAATAGGTTCGGGCGGGGTTTCGGGTTCTTGTTGAACCGATTCTCCAATACTGATGCTGTCTCCACCATCTTTGAATAAACTCATATCGGCGGTTTCTTGTTGGGCTTCTCGGATACGCTCTAAGAAAGCCCTGTCATCATCACTTAGGCTCTTTTGACGGCCTCCAAAATAATCTGCGGCATTTTTAACTACGGGTGCAATATCATTCCAAAACTCGGCTAAACTCATAATACTCGACATCGTAGGGGATTCTTCTACTGCATCTCCTACACCATACTTGTCCAAAAAGTTAATCAAGGGAACAAGAACTTGCTCACCCAATTCTGGGTCAAGGTCAAACTTTCGAGTTAGACCTGCTACATCGTCAGCACCCAAACTGGATGCTAAACTACTCTTGCCTTTGGTAGTTGTTGATTTGGAACTTTTGTCGGCAACACTCTTGACTTCTTCTACGAAGTTCTTGTCGTCCGAGACTAACCCATCAAAGTCACTCATGGTATTACCTATGTTTGCATTACTACTTAAAGGTTCTTGAAAATCTCTTCGGCTTGCTCTTGAAGGGATTGAATCCACGCTTCATTATAGGTTTCTCCCAAATCTTTTTGAAGAGACACTTCTGTTGCTAAAGTTGCTAATGATTTAGCCATTAGATTTTGAATAAATTGAGAATCATTATCGGCAGTTGGAACATCTCGGATAAAATTAGATAAATCGTTTGTCATTCTGCGAAGTTCTGATTCACGAGCAGCAGTCTTCAAAGTTAAAACTTGTTGCACAAAATCAGAATCTAAAGTTTTGATGATGCGGTCTTTGAGAAGTAATTC
>MDTE01055598.1_pt1 | contig 19918 bp, 27 predicted proteins | sample 811231 | NCBI WGS metagenome assembly MDTE01 (sample SAMN05326651, study PRJNA326480) | marine metagenome | isolation source: seawater | place: Indian Ocean: Red Sea | collected 2010 | reverse complement strand
TATTTGGGGTAAAGCCGTACCAGAATTAACAGGTGCTAATGTTCCATTTGCTGTTAGAGCAAGAGTTTGTTTATTAAGAGACTTAGGTGCACCATTAGCTCCAGACAATGCTTGGGGAATTATACAAGGACTTGAAACAGCTCCTCTAAGAATGAAACAACATTGTTCAAATGCTGAAAAGGTAGTTTCATTTTTACAAAAACATAAAAACGTAGATAGAGTGATATACCCTACTCTTCATCAAGGACAAATTGCCGAAAGATCAAAAAAATATCTAAAAGGTGGCAATGGAGCACTTGTAGGTATTGAGGTTAAAGGTGGTGTTGAAGCTGGTAAAAAATTTATCGAGTCTTTAAAAATGTTTTACCATGTTGCTAATATAGGTGATGCAAGAAGTTTAGCAATACACCCGGCTACAACTACACACAGTCAATTGACCGAAGAAGAATTACTTGCAGCAGGAGTTACACCAGGCTATGTAAGACTTTCTATAGGAATTGAACATCCAGATGATATTATTGCTGATTTAGATCAAGCATTAACTAATGCTGGAAATCCTAAACTGAAGGCTGTGAGTTAGTTTTTGTATTGATGAACAAAAAATAAATAGAGGAAGTAACCAAAAAAATCGAAGTTATTTGGTGCATAGAAGCTAAAAAAATTTGTGCACCAAATAATATTGTTAGAATTCCAAGAACTATTTGCAAAAATAAAACAGAACCCAATACTTTTATTGAATAATATAAGGAGGTTAATTTTTTTTTATATGAGTAAAACAAAATATAAAAGAAAAAAAATAAAATTATATAAGCTAAATTCCTATGAAAAAATTGAACTAATGAAGGATCATTAAAAACATCAGGTCCTAGCAAATCTGAATATTTACTATCATTTGGAAAGTATGTTTCACCCATAAGTGGCCATGAATTATAAACTGTTCCAGCATCCATTCCTGAAACAAAAGCACCAATAATAATTTGTATAAAAATCAAAAAAACGAAAATTGATGGTATAAAATAACCAAAATTTTTATTGGTACCTTCTGTATTTTTAAATTTTAAATAATTCCAATAAATTAAAGAAAGTATTATGAAGGCAATTATTAAATGCATTGCAAGTCTAAAGTGACTCACATCAACTCTTTCAACAAGGCCACTTGATACCATATACCATCCGATAAAGCCTTGAAAACAAATTAAGAAAAAAATTAATATGAGACTAAATGATTCTCTTACACCTAATTTAATAACAAAATAAACCAGAGGAAGAAGGTAAGCTAGACCAATAATACGACCTAGAATTCTATGAGCCCACTCCCACCAGAAAATAATTTTAAACTCACTTAAAGTCATTGAAAAATTTTGTAACTGATATTCAGGAATTTTTTTATACAATTCAAAATAATCAATCCATTGAGTTTTGTTAAGTGGTGGTAATATACCGCTAAATAACTCCCATTCGGTAATAGATAAACCCGAGTCTGTTAGTCTAGTGAGACCACCAACAACAATCATTATAGCCACTAGCCAAAACATAAATGATAGCCAATAGCATAAGCTATTTTTTAGTCTCATATTTTCTATGTACATGCATGAATAAATATAATATTTATTAATAAATCCAATTGATTAAATGTCGCCTAAAAATAAAAAAAAATTAAATAAATTAAGAAATAAATTAGATAAATTAGATAATTCCTTAATACATATAATAAAAAAGAGATCACAAATTATTAAAAATGTTCTCGAATTAAAAGAATACAAGAATCAGATAGTAGATAAAAAAAGAATTAAATTTATACTTAAAAATATTAAAAAAAAATCCATCAAAAATAAAATCGACCCAAAAATTACAAACAAAATTTGGAAAAGTATGATTTGGGCGTATATAGACTTTGAAAGAAGAAATTTTAAAAAAAAATAATTACTTGCTATGTGGAGGAAGTTTCTTCTCTACAAAAATTTCATGTTTTCTAGTAGCTGGATTATATTTTCTAGCTTTTAGCTTTACTTTAGCTTTTTCACCACCAGCAGGTTTTTTTAAATAATAAAAAAAAGGACTATCAGGTTTTGCTTCGGGTACCATTCTAATTTTTACATGTGTTTTTTTTGCCATTATTCAACTTTCTTAATTTCATTCACTAATTTAGATATTTTTGAAATTTTAGATTTCAAAATATTTTTAGTGTTTATAAATTTATTATCTGTTTCGTCAAGATCAGAATTCAACAAATTTCTTACTCCTTTTATAGTCATTCCCTTATCTTTGAGTAGAAATTTAATTCTTTTTAGAATTTCTATGCTTTTATCGTCATAATAACGTCTTTTACCAGAAAAAATTCTAGGCTTAATTTGTTTAAATTCTTTTTCCCAAAATCTTATTGTGTGTGTAGTAAGGTTTCCATTTTTTTTATTAACTAAATCTAATATTTTTGCAACTTCACTTATTGATTTATAAGTTTTTTTACTCATCTTTATTATTTAAATATTTTTTTAACTCTTTTGAAGCTTTGAAAGATATAATATTTCTTTCTGATATGATTTTTTTTTCTTTAGTTTTTGGATTCCTTCCAATACGTTCTTTTTTTCTTTTTAGCAAAAAAGTACCGAAATTTGAAATCTTAACCTTCTTATTTACTATTAGATTTTCCAATATAATTGAAAAAAAATCTTCTAATAAAGTTTCCGCAATTTTTTTTGAGAAACCAATTTTCATATATATAGAGTTTATTAAATCTTGTTTTGTTAAGTTGATTCTCATTATTTAAATTATATTTTCTTTAATTTTATCAATCAATCTTCCTGATATAATTTTTTCACAAACTGACAAAGAATTGGCAAAACCAATATAGTCTGTTGAGCCATGGCTTTTAATTACTGGTGAATTAAGCCCAAGTAATATTGCCCCATTATATAACCTTGGGTCTAATTTATTTTTAAATTTTTTTAAATTCTTTAAATTTAATAAAGATGAAATTTTTCCTAAAATATCATTACTGAGAGCTTTCTTTAACTCTGATGTTATAAAATTTGCAGTTCCCTCTGCCGTCTTTAAAGCAACATTACCAGTAAAACCATCTGTAACAACAACATTGACATTTCCATCCATTATATGATTTCCCTCTATATAGCCACAGAATTCAAATAAGGAATTTTTTTTTTGATTAAGAGATTGATAAGTACTTTTTATAATATTATTTCCTTTAAGTTCTTCTGAGGCAATATTCAGTAAAGCAACTTTTGATGGTTCATCTGGAAATAAAGCTTTATGCAGAGCTGATCCCATAATTGAAAAATCTAATAGATTCTTTTCACTACATTCGATGTTTGCACCAAGGTCAAGTACAACGCTCATTCCTAATTTATTTGGCCATAAAGCAGATAAGGCTGGTTTATCAATATTTTGAATCATTTGTAAATTCAATTTAGAAATGACAAAGAGTGCACCAGTGTTTCCGGCTGATACAATTATATCTGACTCTTTATTTTTTACACTTTCTATAGCCATCCACATACTTGTATCTTTACCTCTTTTAGCTCCAGCTAATGCAGTATCGGTATCCTCAATTTTTTTTTCAGAATGAACTATCTCAAAAATTTCTTTTTTTATTGAATTTTTTTCAATTTGTTTTTTTATAATATCTTTATTTCCAAAAATTTTATAAAAGATATTATTTGATTTTCTTGAATGTAATTTTATACCCTCGATAATCTTTGATGGTGAATTTTCACCACCCATTGCATCAACTGCAATCGTTATTTGATTTGGCATAAAATAATATTATTCTTTTGGATCTAGAACTTGTCTTCCTTTATAAAAACCAGTTTTTAAATCTAAATGATGTGACAATCTATATTCACCACTTTTTTTGTCTTCAATAATATTTTTAGAAGACATTCTTAAATGTGAACGTCTTTTTCCAGATCTTGATTTTGTCGTTTTTCGTTTTGGTACAGCCATAATTAAACTTTAAAGTCTATTATATCTTTTGAAAGAGAATTTAAAGTATTATTTATGAGAAATTCTCTATATTTATCAAAGTAATTAATAAAAAAATCAATATCCTCAATCTTATCTAAGTATTGTTTAATTATTTCTGCCTTTTTTTCATAATTTAGATGCTCCCAATTATATAAAGATTTTAAAATTGCATGCAAAATATTTATATAATCTTTCATTTTTTTGTTAATAGACATATCTCCATATCCTATTTCACGTATACTTATTTCAAGTTGTTTAAATATAAAATCATATAAATCCTGAAGTTCATTTTTTGTATTTATTTCCTTATATGACTTAAGAAGGAAAGCAAAATGGAATAAAAAAACAATAAGTCTATCTGAAAAAGTCTCATTATTTGTCATTTTTTGAAAAAAAGATTTATTTCTAGTTAATTTGATTAAATTATTATAAATATTTAGATAATTATTATTCATATGAAATTTTTAATATTATTTTTTTTTCTTATCCTTTTAAGTTGCTCAAATAATAAAGTCGTTAATAATCATGGTGTATTATCTCTTGAAAAAAAATCAAATAAAATTTTTGTTAGTAAATCAAATAAAAATGATGTTTTGGAGGTTCTTGGACCCCCTTCTATTGTAAGTACATTCAATGATAACACATGGATATATATAGAGAGAAAAAAAGTTAATCAATCAGTGTTTAAATTAGGAAAGAAAAAGATTCAAAAAAATAATATTTTAATAGTACAACTCAATAATTATGGAATACTGGAAAATAAAAAATTTTATGATATGAGTAAAATGAATAAACTTAAGTTTGATAAAGAACTTACAAAACAAGAATATTCTAAGGATACTTTTTTATATAATTTCTTATCAAGCTTTAGAGAAAAAATTAATTCACCCGTTAAAAGAAGAAAAAAATAATTAGTACTAACCTGCTATAACAGCCAATAATAACAATGCTACAATATTTGTTATTTTAATCATTGGGTTTACTGCTGGTCCAGCAGTGTCTTTGTAAGGATCACCTACTGTATCGCCAGTAACTGCTGCCTTATGAGCTTCCGAACCTTTACCACCATAGTTACCATCTTCTATATATTTTTTTGCATTATCCCAAGCACCACCTCCTGCAGTCATTGAAATTGCAACGAATAATCCTGTTATAATGACACCTAAAAGCATCGCTCCAACAGATGATAATGCTGCAACTTGACCACCTATTGGTAGGATAATCATATATAAAACAATTGGAGATAAAACCGGTAACAAAGATGGAATTATCATTTCTTTAATTGCTGCTTTTGTTAATAAATCAACAAGTTTTCCGTAGTCAGGTTTTGCTTTTCTTTTCATTATTCCTGGTATTTTTTTAAACTGTCTTCTTACTTCAACAACAACAGCTCCACCAGCTCTTCCAACAGCTTGCATACCCATTGACCCAAATAAGTACGGTAACATTCCACCAACTAATAGGCCAACAACAACAAAAGGATTCGATAGATCAAAAGTAACGACAATATTTTCTAAACTAGAACCACTTAACTGTGAAAAAAATTTAATATCTTCAGTATAAGCAGCAAATAAAACCAAAGCTCCTAATCCGGCAGATCCAATTGCATAACCTTTTGTAACTGCTTTTGTCGTGTTACCAACCGCATCCAAAGCATCTGTTGTTTTTCTAACATTTTTTGGAAGATTAGACATTTCAGCAATTCCTCCAGCATTATCTGTAACTGGACCATAAGCATCTAACGCAACAACCATTCCAGCTAAAGCCAACATTGATGTAACGGCTATAGCAATTCCATAAAGTCCAGCGATATAATTTGTTACCAAAATACCTGCTACAATTATTAGAGCAGGAATTGCAGTTGCTTCTAAAGATACAGCTAAACCTTGAATAACATTTGTTCCGTGACCAGTTGTTGATGATGATGCTACACTTTTAACTGGTCTATAATTTACTCCTGTATAATATTCTGTAACCCATATAATCAAACCAGTAATTATTAAACCAATTACACCACAAATATATAAACTCATACCTGTAAATGTTTTTTCTCCTATTTTGTAAGTGCTATCTAAACCCAAAACATAATCAGTTATAGGATAAAGGATTATCAAAGATGTAATAGCTGTTGCAACAAAACCTTTGTATAAAGCAACCATTATGTTTTTTGATTTTCCTAATCTAACAAAAAAAGTTCCAAGTATTGAGGTAAGTATACATGCTCCACCAATAGTAAGTGGATATATCATCATACTTAAATCATTATGAAAAAAAATTGATGATAAAACCATTGTAGCTACTATTGTGACAGCATATGTTTCAAATAAATCAGCCGCCATACCAGCGCAGTCACCAACATTATCTCCAACATTATCAGCAATTACTGCTGGATTTCTGGGATCATCTTCTGGAATTCCAGCTTCAACTTTGCCAACTAAATCAGCTCCTACATCAGCACCTTTAGTGAAAATTCCTCCACCAAGTCGTGCAAATATTGATATTAGTGATGCACCAAATCCTAATGCTATTAAAGCATTTATTAATTCTCTTTCATCTACATTAAACTTTAATAATAAATAATAGTATACGGCTATTGATAAAAGAGCTAAACCAGCTACAAGTAATCCTGTTACAGCACCTGATTTAAAAGCAACAGACAATCCTTCGGACAAACCTTTTCTTGAAGCTTCTGCAGTTCTCACATTAGCTTGAACTGAAACAAGCATACCAACGTAACCAGCTATTCCAGATAAGGTTGCTCCAATTAAATACCCCACACCTACCAAAGGACTAAAGGCGATAGTAATAATTATTAAAACTACTAAACCAACTATTCCAATAGTTTTATATTGTCTATTTAGATAAGCTTTTGCACCAATTTGTATAGCAGATGCAATTTCTTGCATTTTAGAATTTCCAGCACTTTGGCTTAAAATATTTTTTCCAGTAAAATAGCCATAAGCAATTGCTAGCAGTCCTGATATAATTGTGTAAATTAGTATTGTTTCAGTTGAAGTATCCATAAAATCCTTAAATAATAATATTCTTTAGTTTTTAAAATCCGCACATTACAAAAAAAAATATAAAAGGCAATAATTAACTGTTTAAAATTTATGTGAATAACCTTTAAATTTACCTAATTTTAAAGGTTTATTATCGAATAAAAGCTCATTTTTTTTAGAATTATTATGAATACTACCTATTAATGTAATTTTTTGATTCAATTTATTAGAAATTTTTTTAATTAATTTTCTTTTATTTGGCGATGCGGTAAACAAAATTTGGTAATCATCTCCATTAAATAGAAAATGAGTTTTGTTTTTTTTATACTTATTTAAATATAAATATAAAAATTTTGAAATTGGTATTTTATCAACATAAATTTTATATGATAAATTTTGATTTTTAATAAGTTTTTCCATATCAGATAATATTCCATCTGAAATATCAATACTGGTATTAGCTATTTTGGATATATAATTTGAAAATTTAAAAGCTAATTTAGGTTTATAATAGGAATTGATAAAATAATTTTTTTGTTTTGTATTAAATGTTAATTTTTTTTTTAGTATTTTAAATCCAATATAGCTATCTCCTATATTGCCAGTTACATAGATATCATCATTTAATTTAGCTTTGCATCTTTTTATAATATTTTTTGAAAAACCGAGTGAAGTTATGGAAAACGATAATACTTTTGAATTTGTTGTATCTCCGCCTGATAATTTAAAACCATATTTTTTTTGTTCTTTATATAAAGTTTTTGAAATTAATCTCATTTTATTTGATGAAAGATTTTTACTATTACCACTTGCTGAAATAAACACATATGAAGGTTTAACACCTTTTGCTATTAAATCTGATATCGATGATCTTATGACTTTTGTAAGTATGTTTTTTGGATCGCTAAACTTAAAAAAATGATAATTTTCATTATAGGTATCAACTGAAATAACAATATTTTTCTTTTTATGAAAAAAGACATCATCATTCAAATTTAAAGCAGAATAATTATTTTTTGTTAATGTTTTTAAGTATTTATCTATTAATTTAAACTCATTCATTAGGAATTCTTATTTTTTTTGAAATTTTATCTAATATGGCATTCAAATATTTTGTTTGTGGATCAGTAATAAAAAAATTTGATGCTATCAAATATTCCTTAATTATTACATTAATAGATGTTTTTGGTTTATAAAGTAATTCAAATATTGCACATTTTATAATTACTTGAAATACTTTATCTAGGTTATTTATTTTAATGTCATCTTTAAGATGGTTTTTAATTTCATCTTCAATTAATTCATTTCTTTCTAAAGTACCGTAAACAACATCTTTAATAAATTTTTTAAATCTATGTTTAGGAAATGTAAAATTTTTATCTTTATTGTAATATTTCTCATATAGTTTTTGTATTATTATTATTCTTGGATTATTCTTTGGACTATAAATAATAGTCATATTATATAAAAAGTATTGATAAAGTAGCTTCAGCGGCCTCACCACCTTTTTTTCCTCTGGCTAAGGCTTGATTTTTATTTAAACAAGTTATAATTCCATTTCCTATTGGTTTTTTTGACTCTATAGATAAACTCATAATCGCATTTGTAGTAGCTGCTGAGATAAAATCGAAATGTGGTGTTTGACCTTTAATCACACAGCCTAAAGCTAAAAAACCATCATATTTTTTAATATTTTTTGATATTGTTACTGGAATTTCAAATACACCGGGAACTTTAATAATTTTAAATTGTACTTTGCTTTTTTTTAATTTTATTTTTGCAGAATTGATCAATAAAGATGAAATGTCTTTATAATAGTTCGCTGTAACAATTAATATTTTTTTCATTTTAAAATTTCTTGTTTAGTAATTTTAATACCATAACCATCCAAACCTACCACTTTTTTTTTGGATCTAGTAACTAATATCATATTTTTAATATTTAAGGATTTTATTATTTGAGCTCCAATACCATAATTTTTAATCAACGTATCTTTACCTATAATTTTGTTATCATTTTTCTTATAATTGCTTAATGTTTGAGATACAGATTTTAAATTTGTATTTCTTATAAATACTAAAATACAATTATTATATTTTTTAAAATAATTTAAAGTTTTTTTAAATGAATCGGGAATTTTTTGTTTTAATAAATAATTCTCAACAACATTTGAAGAAATTACTCTAACTCTAGGTATTATTTTTTTTCTAATATTACCTTTAATTAAAGCAAAGTGCTCTGATCCATCTAATAAGTTTTCAAAAACTTTAATTTTATATGGTCTTTTTTCAAATTTAACTATTGAACTTTTTTTTAACTTAATTAATTTTTCTTTTTTTAATCTGTAGGCAATAAGATCATCTATTCTACCAATTTTTAATTTGTGTTTTGCAGCAAAAGAAAAAAGTTTTTCACCTTTTGCCATAGTGCCATCTTCAGCCATTATTTCACAAATTACAGCTGACGCATTTTTCTTTGCCAATTTAGCAATATCAACTGATGCCTCGGTATGCCCAGCTCTAACAAGTACACCACCATCTTTAGAAATAATAGGAAAAATGTGTCCAGGTGATACAATTTCTTTTTTCTTAACATTCTTTTTAATTGCGACTTTAATAGTTCTAGCTCTATCTTTAGCGGAAATGCCAGTGGTTACACCTTTTTTTGCCTCTATAGAAACAGTAAATGCTGTTTGGTTTCTAGACTTATTAACTGGTGACATAAAATTCAAATCTAGTTTTTTTGCTTGTTGAGAATTAATTGCTAAACAAATTAATCCTCTACCATACTTTGCCATAAAATTTATTTTATTTGGATTGACATCAGATGCACATACAACTAAATCACCTTCATTCTCTCTATTCTCATCATCAACCAAAATATACATTGATCCACTTTTGGCTTTTTTAATTAGTTCCTCAGTTTTGCTAAATTTATTTTTTCTCATTAAAATATTTTTTTATATATTTTGATAAAATATCAATTTCTATATTAACTAAATCATTTTTTTTTAATTTTGATAAATTTGTTAACTCTAGCGTATGTGGAATAACCCATATTTGAAATTTATTAGAAATAATCTTGGAAATAGTTAAAGATACGCCGTTTATTAATATAGAAGCTTTTTCTATAAGGTTTTTTTTGAATTTACTTGGTATGTCAAATTCAAAAACAATTGATTTATCAATTTTTTTAATACTTCTTACTTTTCCAACAGTATCAACATGTCCTTGACAAATATGCCCTGAAATATTCTGACCATATCTAAGTGGCATCTCAATGTTGATTTGATCACCTAATTTAATGAATTTAAATCTAGTTTTTTTAATAGTTTCATTCGATAAATAAAATTCAAGAATTTTTTTTTTAACGGATATTAATGTTAAACAAACTCCATCTATACAAATAGAAGATCCAATATCTTTAATTTTAAATATTTTATTTGTCTTTAAAAAAAGATTAATGCCTTTTTTTCTTTTATTAATTTTATAAATCTTACCAGAATTAAATATTATACCATTAAACATAATTTAACTATAATGTGTGAGTTTATCATTTTCTAAATATCTATTAATAAGATTTTTATTTTTATATTTAGCATTTAGTATATTTTTTACACTTAAAACATTAATTTTTTTTTTATTTTTGATCTTTTTGTCACCAATAAATAAGTAAAATTCATTTATCAGATCTTCTCTTAACATCTGTAAAGTTAAAGTCTTGCCACACTCAACTAAAACAGAGTGAATTCCTTTTTTATAAATATCTTTTAACAGTTCTTTAATATCTAAAAAACAATTATTTATAACTTTACTTTTTATTAGAATTACACCTTTGCTCTTTAATTTATTAATTTTACTTTTATTAGGTGAGTTATGATAAATATATGTTTTAATATTATTTGATGTTTTAACTAAAAAAGTATCTAGCTTTATATTTAAATTTCTATCTAAAACTATTCTAATCGGTGATAAATTTTCAAGTCCAGAAATTCTACAATTCATTTTAGGATTGTCATTATTAATTGTTTTGTAAGATGTAAGTATTGCTTGATTTTTAGATCTTAATAAATGTGTAACATTTCTTGAAAATTTGTTTGTTATATAGTTTTTGTTATTTAAAATAAAATAATCTACTGAACAAGCAAGTTTACCAACAGTATATGGTAAATTTTTTTTTTTAGAATAAATATATTTTTTATATATTTTTTTTACCTTATTTTCTAAAAGACCAGTTTTCACATTTATACCTTTTGAGTTTAATTTTACTTTAGATTTTTTAGATGATCTTAAATCATAATCATTAATAGAATAGACAACTTTTTTGATCTTTGATTTTATTATCTTATCAGTACAAGGCGGTGTTTTACCATAGTGGGAACATGGTTCTAATGTTATGTACATATCAGATTTTTTTAAATTCTTTCGATTATAATTTAAAGCAATACTTTCTGCGTGAGGTCTACCATTAATTTTTGTAGTACCATAAGAAACTATTTTTTTATCCTTAACAACAACACAACCTACAGATGGATTTGGGCCAGTAAAACCATTATTTAAATTAGCTAAATTAATAGCTATTTTCATAAAACTTTCTTCTATTAAATTAAAGTTATCTTTTTTTGAAGACATCAATTTTATCTACAAACTGTACAAAATCTTTTTCTTCTCTAAAATTTCTGTAGACAGATGCAAACCTTACATACGCGACGGGGTCTAATTCTTTCAAACCATCCATTACCATTGTACCTATTGAAGTTGAAGTGATTTCACTTTGACCTAATTCTTCAAGAGATCTTGAAATATTTGTAATAAATTTTTCAACGGTATCAGTATCTATTGGTCTTTTTTTTAAAGCTATATAAATAGATTTTGATAGTTTTTCTCTATCAAATGGTGATTTTCGACCATTTTTTTTTACAACCATTAACTCTCTAAATTGAACACGTTCAAATGTAGTAAATCTCTCACCACAATTGCAAAGTCTCCTTCTTCTAATTGCGGTTCCATCTTCTGTTGGTCTCGAATCTACCACAGAAGTTTCACCTTTTTTACATATTGGACAAATCATTTTAATCTTCTATCTTAAATGTTTATATATAGGAAATTTTGAGCACAGCTCAATAACTTCTTTTCTAACTTCATTTTCAATTACCCCATTATTCTCAGGATTGGATGAAAGACCTTTAATTGTTTTTGTAATTAATTCGCCAACTTTTTTAAATTCTTTTAAACCAAAACCTCTAGTGGTAGCCGCTTGTGAACCAAGACGTATACCGGATGTTATCATCGGACTTTCTGTATCAAAAGGAATTCCATTTTTATTACAAGTTATATTGGCTCTACATAAACTTTCTGCTGCTAAATTACCTTTTACATTAAATGGACGAAGATCAACCAACATTAAATGTGTATCTGTTCCTCCAGAGTAAATTTTGAAACCATTATTTTTTAAAGTTTCAGACAAAATTTTTGCATTTGATAAAACAGATTTAATGTAATCTTTAAAATCAGGTTTTAAGGCTTCTTTAAAACCAGCTGCTTTAGCAGCTATAATATGCATCAATGGACCACCTTGATATCCAGGAAATACTGCAGAGTTAAACTTTTTTGATAAGTCTTTATCATTAGTTAAAATTATCCCACCTCTAGCACTTCTAAAAACTTTATGGGTAGTAGATGTAACAACATGTGCATAGTCACATGGATTTGGATAACCTTTTCCTGCAACCAATCCTGAAAAGTGCGCCATGTCTACCATTAAATAAGCGCCTACTTTATCAGCAATTTCTCTAAATCTTTTAAAATCTATAACTCTTGAATATGCGCTACCACCAGCGATAATAAGTTTAGGTTTATTTTCTTTTGCTAGCTCCTCTACTTTGTTATAATCTATAAGTTCAGATTTTTTATCAACATCATAGCCAATTGCATTAAACCATTTACCTGACATAGAAATTTTTAAACCATGAGTTATATGACCACCTGAGTTTAAGCTCATTCCCATAAATGTATCTCCCGGATTAAGTAAGGCTAAAAAAACAGCACCATTTGCTTGAGCACCAGAATGTGGTTGTGCATTCGCAAATTTGCAATTAAATATTTTTTTAAGTCGTTCAATAGCTAAATTTTCAGCTACATCAACATGATCACAACCATTGTAATATCTCTTTCCCGGGTACCCTTCAGCATACTTATTTGTTAGTACTGAACCTTGTGCTTCTAGGACTGCTTGTGAAACTATATTTTCAGATGCAATAAGTTCTATATGTTCTTGTTGTCTTCTAAGTTCATCATTAATAGCTTTATGTAATTCTGGATCAGTTTCAGATAAACTATTCTCAAAAAAAGATCTGTATTGATCATTTAAATATTTATTTTCACTAGACATTATAATATTTTTTTAATTCTCCTTAAGTGTCTTCCACCTTCAAATTTAGTTTTTAAAAATATATTTATAAGATTGAAAGCTTTTTTTTTACTAATCAGTCTCTTTCCCAATGTAATAACATTTGCATTATTATGCAATCTTGATAATTGAGTATTTTTGGCACTATAACATAAAGCAGCTCTAATTTTTTTTGTTTTATTTGCAACTATAGCCATTCCCGTTCCAGAACCACATATTAAAATACCAAAGCTATTTCTGTTTGATGCTACTTTTTTTGACAATTTTTTTGCATAATCCGGATAATCAACCGAAGCATCATTATTTGTACCTAAATCATGAATTTTGTAAATTTTTGAAAATTTAATAATAACACTTTTTTTAAGATTAAATCCTGCGTGATCAGATGCGATAAAAATTTTAGTCAACTTGATGATAAGATTATAATAAATTTAGTTAAATTTATAGTCTAAAACACATGCAACTAAATGTACTCTATTTTGTTCTCCGCCATTAAATGCATTATGATATTTAGTATTATTAGTGATCCAAACAGAGCCATCAGCTGGCATATGTTTTGCAATATTATCAACAACCATAATAGCGCCTGGGTTTGTATAAATTGGTATATGCAATCTTGGTTCAGGGTCTCTATGCCAACTTAAAGTTGATCTAGGTTCTTTTAATAATAATCTTACTCTACCAAGTTTATAAACTTTGGATAGCTTTTCATAAACTTCTTTAAAGTAAGTATTTTCATAATCTTTGACAAACTCTGTGTATTTAGATTCATCAATTAATACATCTCTTGTTACTTCCTTGCCACTTGCGTCTGGTTTGGTCCAATAGACACCTCTAACTTTATTACCTTTAATCGAGTCAGGATCTCCTGGTATTTGATTAAGCGATATACCTGCAAAATGTGGTATTCCCAAACTTGTATCGAAACCTTTGATAGCTAAAACTTGATTACAAGCTTCTTGGAGTTTTTTTATATCAAATTTTATCTGTTGTTTTTGAAAATCATTAAAAATATTTATAGTTTGATCTTCTTTTAGATTTGATAAATTACTCATATGCAAAATATATACTTTATTTATAATTATAAAACATATAACTATTGTCACACATAAAAAATATTGAGAATGATTATCACTGGAAAATACCCAAATTTAAGGCTTAGAAGAAATAGACAATATGATTGGTCAAGAAGATTAATTCAAGAAAATGTTCTCTCAGTTAACGATTTAATACTTCCTATATTTTTAATTGATGGGAAAAATAAAAAAGAATCAATTAAATCTATGCCTGGAATTTTTAGATATTCTATAGACAGGATACCGACAATACTCGATAAGGCTATAAATTACAAAATACCAATGGTTGCGTTATTTCCTTATACAAAACAAAAAAATAAAACAGTTTTTGGAGAAGAAGCTTTAAATAAAAATAACTTAGTCTGTAAAGCTACGAGATTTATTAAAAAAAAGTATGGAAATAAGATTGGTATAATGTGTGATGTAGCGTTAGATCCATACACGTCACATGGACATGATGGAATACTTAAGAATAATGAAATTTTAAATGATGAAACTGTAGAAATTTTAATAAAGCAATCAATTATACAAGCAGAAATGGGATGTGATGTGATAGCACCTTCAGATATGATGGATGGACGTATTGGTAAAATTAGAAAGGCTTTAGATAAAAATGGTTATAAAAATACATTATTACTATCTTATGCTGCTAAATATGCTTCAAGTTATTATGGACCATTTAGAGACGCTATAGGATCGCAAAAAAAATTAATTGGAGATAAAAAAACCTATCAAATGGACTTTAATAATAAACAGGAAGCTTTTAGAGAAATATCTTTGGATATAAAAGAAGGCGCGGATATGGTGATGATAAAACCAGGATTGCCATATTTAGATATAGTTAAATTAATAAAAGATAATTTCAAGATACCAGTAATAGCTTACCAAGTATCGGGCGAATATAGCATGATTAAAAACGCTGTAGATAAAAATTTTGTTAATAAAAATATTATAATTGAAACTCTTACTTCCTTTAAAAGAGCTGGAGCGTCAGCAATAGTTACTTATTTTGCTGAAGAAATAGCAGAAAAATTATAATTATTTAATTAAATTTAAAAAATCTGTTCTAGAAATAGGATAATTTATATTATTAGGCTTCAGTATAGTTTTGTTTAAAAAATCCCCAACTATCTTTAAACCTAATAATAAATCATCTAAAATTACTTTATTATCATTTTTCTCAATTAAAAAACTTGGGATAATTTTGTTTCCATTTGGTGTTTTAACAACATATTTTTTATTACCATTTACTATTTCATTTGTAACATAATCCTTAAAAGAAATATCATATCCTATAGTTTTAAGCATCTCCAATTCCCAATGTATAAAGTCTTTTAACCAATATTCTTTTTTTAAGTTTAAAAAAAAATTATCCAATTGAAGGTAAATTTTTTTATTTTCTTGATTTTCTGCTGTTAAAATTTTGATAATTTTCATTACATAAACTATACAAGATAATTTTAATTGATTATCCATATAGATGGGCGTGTAAAGTGTATCAATTTCAATTTTAAAATAACCAATCTTACTACTATTTTTTAAATGGTAATTTAAATGGAATTTATTACCTATAAATAGATAATTTTTAATTTTTTTTGAGTTTGATCCAAAAATTATTCCTGAAATTCTTCCATTATTTTCGGTATAAAAATCTGCTATGACCGAATTTTCATTATACTTATTTTTAGATAGTAAATAACCCTTGTCACTTAAAATCATAAATTTAAAAACTTTAAATATTCTTTAGCAGCTTCTTGTTCAGCTTGTTTTTTTGAACTACCTGATGCAGATATATACTTTAACTCTTTGAGTTTAACAGCAACTTTAAAGTTAGGTTTATGCCTAGGACCTGTATTGGATATTACTTTATATACTGGTAGAGTTTTATATTTTTTTAGAGAAAATTCCTGAAGTTTTGTTTTTGCATCTACAAGAGTTATTTTGGAATGTTTGATTAAATCATTCCATATATTCAAAACAAATTTCTCTGTATACTCAAAACCTTTATCTAAATAAACCGCTCCAATTATTGCTTCACAACAATCAGAAACAATTTTTTCTTCAATTTTGGTAATCCTCTTATTAGAATTACCAACCAATATATATTCATGTAGTTTTAAATTTTTGCCTATTTCAAAACATTTTTTTTTATTGACTAATGATGCTAGCTTTTTGTCAAGTATACCCTCATTATCATTTGGATAAAGTTCTAGAAGTTTTTTTGAAATAGTTAATCCTAATACTCTATCACCCAAAAACTCTAACTTCTCATAATTGTTGATATTATCATAACTTTTATGGGTCAAAGATCTTTTTAAAAGATCTATCGATTTAAACTTAGTTTTTAAATTTATTTGTAGTTTAAATAATTTTTTTTTGTTCATTTTATTTTTTTAAAAAATCTATCAAATCTTAAAGAGCGATTTAATTTCCAAAATTCAAAGATTCTTCCAATTTTTTTATCTGAGGAAAAAAATAAAAATTGAGCTTTCCCAACTAAATTATTTCTATGAACATAGCCAACCTCTGAAAGAAATCTACTGTCTTTAGAGCAATCTCTATTGTCACCTAAAAAGAAAATATGATCTTGTGGAACCATATATATATCAGAATTTAAAAAAGAATAATCTAGTCTATAGGATACATTGTAGGTTTTTCCATTTGGTAATTTTTCCTCAAAAGTATTTACATTAATTACATCGTTACCACAGAAAAGTTTTTCATTATTTTCTTTTAAGGTTTTAAATATCTGATTGTTATTTAAAAAAATATTTCCATCTATAAATTGAATCGTGTCGCCTGGTAAACCAATTACTCGTTTTATATAATCAGTTCTATTATCGGCTGGTGTTTTAAAAACTACAACATCTCCTCTTTTTGGTAAATTGTCGAAAAATCTTCCTTTAAATATGGGTGGGCTAAAAGGAAATGAATGTTTGCTATATCCATAAGTATATTTTGTTACAAATAATCTATCACCAATAAGTAAATTAGGTTCCATTGATGATGAGGGAATGTAAAAAGGTTGAATGAACAAAGATCTTATGAATATTGCAATAATTAGTGCATAAAATATAGTTTTTGTATTATCTATTATATAATCAGTTATTTTCATTTATTATAACAAAAGCAATTGAGTGTTTTTTTTCATCAGCTAAAGAAAGAAAAAATTTATATTTTTTATTTTTAAACTTTCTTTTCAATAATTTTTTTACATTATTTTTAATACATATAATCGGCTTTCCACTTTTAGGATTATTTTTTACATAAATATCACTAAAATTAATACCATTTCTAAAACCTGTACCTATAGATTTAACAAAAGCCTCTTTAGCTGCAAATCTTTTTGCAAAAAAACTTGCCTTATTTTTAAATTTTTTTGCCTCTTTTATTTCATATTCTGAGTAAATTCTTTTAACAAAACTTTTTTTTCTTATAGCTTTTTTAATTCTATAATTTTCTACAATATCGACACCATTTCCTAATATTTGCATTACTTAATAATTTTTTTAAATGTTTTTATAACATTATTCAATCCATAGAAAATTGATTCACCTATAATAAAATGACCTATATTAAACTCTTTAATTTGACTAATTTTACTTAGTATTTTAGCTGTATTATAATCCATTCCATGTCCAGCATGAACTTCTATATTATTTAATTCAGCGTATTTAGCGCACTTAGATATTTTTTTTAACTCAGACTGATAATTTTTTCTCTCTTTTACTTTGTTTGATATAATGCCAGTGTGGATTTCAACACATTTTGATCCTATTAATTTTGCTAGCTTAATATCATTTATAGATGGGTTGATAAAAAGACTTGTACGAATTTTTTTTTTATTCAAAATATTTATTATATATTTTATTTTTTTATAATTTTTATTGAGATTTAACCCGCCCTCAGTAGTTATTTCTTTTCTTTTTTCAGGCACTATACAAATAAAGTTTGGTTTATTTTTTATTGCTATTTTTAACATTTTTTTATTAGCACTCATCTCTAAATTAAGTTTAATAAATTTGGATCGTGATATTTTTTGTAAATCTTTATCTTTAATATGTCTTCTATCTTCTCTTAAATGAATAGTAATAGAGTCAGCACCTGCTTTTATAGATTGTTTTGCAGCTTTAAGTGGATCTGGATGACCTTCACCTCTTGCATTTCTAATTGTTGCAACATGGTCTATATTGACACCTAATTTAATCATTTTGTTAAAAATCTACTACCAGGTTTAGAAACTGGAATTTTTTTCAAAAATTCTGGTAATTTGTTTTTTTTATAAGATGGAACATTTATTTTAACCTGAGAAACAATCTTATTTTTTTTTATTTTTAATTTATTCTTTTCAGATCTATCAATAAGACATGCGAAACCTATAAGTTTAGCTTTTGCTTTTTTTATAAGTTTAGAACATTCTAAACTTGATTTTCCTGTTGTTATTACATCTTCTACAACTAAAACTTTTTGATTCTTATTAATTTTAAATCCCCTTCTCAGTTTAAATTTTCCATTAACTCTTTCGCAAAAAATTGTTTCAACATTTAGTAGTTTGCCCATTTCATACCCAATTATAATTCCACCTATCGCAGGAGATAAAATTATGTCTATTTTTTTAAAATTTTTTATTATTTTTTTACTTAATGATTTACATATAGATCTGGATTGTCTAGGTTTACTTAGCAATTTAGCGCATTGAATATATTTATCTGAGTGTAAACCAGATGATAAAATGAAATGACCTTCCTGGAGAGCTTTAGTTCTTTTTAAAACCGCTAAAGATTTTTTTAAAGAAAGCATATTTTTTATTTTTGTGTCTTATTATTTTGAAATTATATTGTTTTTGTTTTAACTCAGATATTAATTTTGTAAAGTTTTTCAAATCTTTGATTATCAAATCAAACCTAAAATTTATTGTATTATTGGTTTTTTCTACCATTTCGACACTCGATATATTAACATTATTAGTACCAATCATTGTTGTTACATCTCCTAATTTTCCAGGTTGATCATTTAATGAAATCCATAAAGTAGTATTGTAGTTTCTATTTATTTTCTCTTTGAAATTTTCTTTATATTGCCAGTGTCTCTTAATAGCTGCCCTAGCTTTTCCTGTTTTAGAAGAAGTTAACCAATGTAAAGAAGGAGAAACTTTTTTGGACGTAATAATTTTAACTACATCTCCATTCATCAATATAGATTGCAAAGCACTTTCTTTACCATTTATTTCACAGCTAATTGCTGTATCACCAACTTGTGTATGAACTGCATATGCAAAATCTATTGGGGTTGACTCTTTTGGTAGTTTTATAACTGACCCTTTGGGAGTAAAACAAAAAACGTTATCTTGAAACATTTGTAACTTTGTATATTCATAGTAATCTTCAGGATTTTCATTTTTATCTATAATTTCAACTAAATCTGCTAACCAATCATACTCCTTCCAAGTTA
>MDTE01094641.1_pt1 | contig 19920 bp, 7 predicted proteins | sample 811231 | NCBI WGS metagenome assembly MDTE01 (sample SAMN05326651, study PRJNA326480) | marine metagenome | isolation source: seawater | place: Indian Ocean: Red Sea | collected 2010 | reverse complement strand
CCGATAACTACACGGTTGAAACGACCAGCGGTTCCTTTACCTCAGAAGAATCCCGTATTCTCCAAGGTACGGGAGAAGCCACGCTGGTCGAGAACGGTTCGTTCGACAGCGATGGCATTGCTCTTGTCAGCAACTTCATCGGAACCTTCACTCGAGACATTGGCGACGAGCGCAGTTTCTTCGCAAACGGCACCTGGACGGGTGCTGGAATGCTCGAAGCCTCATGGGTTGATGCCGACGACGTGGTCAACTGTGAAACCGACAACGATTCCAATGTCGTGATGCCAGTCAATGAAACGTTCTGTCTTGCGGATAGCACAACCACGCCGCCGACCTACCGCTTGGAAGGTACGGTCACGGCCTTTGGTACCTTCACCTCAGAGGGTGTCTCCACGTTGAGCCGTATGTACGGTGATGCAGAAGCAGGACAAGGCGAGACCATCGAAGGGGCTGGTATGTTCGAAGGAACGGGTACATTCAACGGAACAGGTTTGTTCATCGGTATCGGTTCGTTCTCTGGGCCAATGGTTGAGCCAGGTTCGTTCTACAAGACTGGTTTGTTGCCTGGAACCTACAACATGATCGCTCAACTGGCCAACGGTAAGGAAGTGCTCTTGCCTGACCCGGTTGAAATCGGTATTGAGCCCTCTTATGACCTCGCCATGAACATGCCAGGAGCCATCTTCAAGGATACCTTGCTGGACATGCACGGTGATGTTTTGGCCAACCAAACCATCGAATTGATCGATGTTGACCTCGGTGTAGATGCAGCGGTCACCATCGTGACCGATGAGAACGGAAATTTCTCCTACGGGCCGGTGCCGAAAGGAAACTACTACTACCGAGGAGACGTTGACAACGACGGATGGTACGACTTCAACGAGTCCACCTTCGTGAACGACGACACCACCAACATCACCCTTGCTCTGAACGTGCCTGATACCGTCGACGTCACCATGACCTTGGTGTCTCCGGTGGACCCGCAAACGCAAGAGCCGCTCTTCGATGTGTCCAATCGAACCATCACCTTCGAAAACACCGTGGGCATGCTTGACCCCATCAACGTCACATCGGATGAAAACGGTGACTTGTTTGTTGAATTGCTCTACGGCGTTTGGGACATTCGTGACGACGTGAACCCTGAGTTCGTGCTGTTCGACCAAATTGAATTGTCACCTGAAGAGGGCGATATCGTTCGTGATGTGACCTATGCTCAAGCGGCCTACATCAACGGTACCATGCGCAACTACCCAGGAATTACCATGGAAGAATACGATACATGGCTTGAAATGACGCCAGAAGCAGACAAGTTCCAAACGACTGAGGCCGCTTCTGCACTCACCGTTAACTTCGTCGCTGGCGCACTCGAATTTACCTCGGTCACCAACGTTACTGGGTTCTTCTCTGTGCGTGTGCCATCTGGTTTCACTTACCACATGACCACCGAGAGCGTCATCGTGAGCCGTGGTTACGGCGATTTGGTTGCCGTGAATTCCGGAGAAGACATGGACATGGGCAATCTCTACCTCGAGCCGACAAGCATCGTGAACGGTGTGCTCTACCTCTACGAGAACACCACTCGATGGGACAGCACCTTGCCAAACTGGGAAGCCCCCGAAGTTGTTGCAACGAACGAAGACGGTCTTGAGTGGTCCATGTTGACCAACGAGATGGGAGAATTTGCCTTCGACCTCATCGACGGTAGTTGGGACCTTTCCGTCTCGGACGAGCGCCTCAACACCACAGTGGTAAGCGACTTGGTCGTGAACCACTCGTTGACCACGCAATTGTCGAACATCGACCTCATTTCACACCCTGAGGCCATCGATGTTACGTTGCAAATCTACCTTGATGATGCAGAGGATGAATCCTTCGAAAACGCAACGAAGGCCTCGCCAGCGTTCCATCTACGACCAGTTGATGAGGAGCGTGAACCGCTCTACTTCACGTCCGAAGATTACACTGAACCGGGGGTCATCACGGTTGGGCTAACACCCGGTGGCTACGATATCGTGTTCAATCGAACCACAGCTTCCGATGAAAATGCCACCGATTACGACTTGGTCGGTGTTCAGTTCTTCGATGCCATCATCATCGGTTTGGACGATGTGGAGGATGCCGTCGATGTTGCCCTCAAGAACACCTACCTCGTGAACGGAACCCTCACCAACAGCACGGATGACGGTATTGAAAACGACTTCTTGATGTACAACGAGGCTGAAGACCAGTGGTTTAACGTGGCTTCCGATGAGAACGGAACGTTTGCAGCGTATGTCCCTGCGGGAGAGTGGCTGGTGATTGTCGCACCGTTCTCGAACGGCGACCTGACCGAGACTCTTCGTTCTCCGGTTTCCGTCGGTGCAGACAGCAACGATCGCCTCAACTTGGCTCTCCAGACGGAGGTCAGCGTTGAAGTCACCATGCAGTTGATGGAGAATTTGACCAACAACACACTCGCCGACATGACGGTGACAGCCGTAAGCCATGATGGCTTTGGCAACATCACCTTTGAGCGAACCGATGCGAACGGGTCGTCCACGGAGATGATGATGCCAGGAACCTGGTCACTCTATCTGAACCGTACGATTGGAACCAAGTCGTGGTTCTTGGACACCAGTGATGATCCGTTTGTTGCGGCATCGGGTGGAACCAATGCGTTGGTGCTCGACCCAGTCCACGCAGACCTTGAAGTTGAAATCGGTGGGAAAGTCTACTGGGACCTTGACAACGACAGCCTTCCTGGGGCCAACGAAGGGCTGCCAGGAATGAACGTCACTGTGGAAGGTGCCAACTACACCGACTTCAGCACGACGATCAGTACCGATGAAGACGGTGTTTGGCGAGCCTTTGTACCGATTCGTGATGTCTACAATGTCACGGTTGAGAAGGAAGGGTTTGACACCGTTTATTACGAAACGGAAAACGAATCAGGGTACGCCGTTTACGACAGTCCAGAATCGACCGATATCGAAATCACAGCAGGTTCGGTTGCTGTTTCGGGTACGGTTACAGACCAAGTTGATGCCTCGCGTTTGGATGGTGCCAACATCGTGCTCTACCCCGTTGCCGGTGTGGAGCGTGACAGCATCACCCTCAACGGTGTCCTCAACGGTGATACGCTCGAATGGGCCACAAGCATTCAACCGGGCGACTGGGTTGTTGTCGTTACCGAAGCCAACCCAGGTATCAACGGTGGCGGTGTCGCTATTGGCTTGCTTGAAGCCTCTGTTTCTGACGGTGGAAATGTCTCCATGGTCATGGCGCTTGGCGGTTATGTGGACTTGTCGACCTCATGGACGGACATCCAACAGAACAACCACCATGCAGGAGCTGACGCCGATGGAGCGAGCATGATTGCAGAAGATGTCGAATTGGAGGTCACCTACAACGAGATGTCATGGATGGTGGCTCTTCCAGCATCCGGTGTTCTCGAAGACCAACTCTTCCCTGAAGGAAGCGTTTCCTTTGACAGTGAGTTCATGACGGTTCAACACAGCATGGAATTGGATATGGAATACTACGGTGGACAAACCACGGCAGTCAATGCAGATTCAACCATCTCAGCGACCTTGCAATTCAACCGACGTGTCAACTCCAACGTGGACATGACCTTGAACGAAGCGAGTGTCAACGATGCAACGGTGCTGAACACGGCCGACCATGCGTTGGAAGCACAGGTCTCTTCAACCAACGAGTCCGTTTACTCCGTGATCACCTTTGATTACGATGTGACCTACAACGGTACGGAAATTCTTGATGTGTTTACCGTGACTGGGGAACTTGGTCTTGCCCAAGATTCAGAGCTTTGGGATGTCAAGATTTGGAACACATCGAGTGAAGCGTACGAAGATAGCGTTCAAGTGAGCCTGGGCATCGGTGATGAAACCAACAATTCACAACTCGCTGCGACCATTCGTGTTCAGGTGACATTGCCAGAGGTTGGAGTTGCTTGGAACCTTGAGAACGGACACCGCGTCACGTTGCGTATGGAAACAGACCTCGGTGAAGCAACGCAAGATGCCGTGAAGATTTTCGTGCCAAAGACCTTTGCGTTCTCCATCTCGGAGGCCACAGAGGAATTGGGTATGTCCGCACTTGTTGAGCGTCAATTCTCCTTTGACATCACCAACAACGGAAACGGCCAAGACACCTTTACGGTAGAATTGCTCGAGAGCGGTGTTCCAGAAGGTTGGTCCGTCACTCCAATGATGTCAACCTTGACCCTGAGCAAAGACGAAACGCGAACGCAACAGTTCACGGTCTTCGCACCGGAATCGTTCACCTCGGGACAGTTTGACCTTACCGTTTACGTCAACAGCCAAGACGAAGCGACCGCTGCAGAGGAAGTTTCGGTGACCATCACCAAGGCCACCATCAAGCTGACCGTGGACCAGGACGCCATCGACACGGAATCGGACCAAACGGCGAACGAGCCCGGCACCGTCCGCATTCCTGTGACGAACGAAGGCCTCCTCGATGCTCCATCGGTCATCGTGTACCTCACGCCACCCGGTATGGCTGAACAGTCCCGTACCATCTCGGTGCCTGCAGGTCAAACGGTCATGGCTGAATTTGGAAACTTGACCTTCCAGCAAGGTGACCAGCGATTTGACCTCCGCATGGAGGTTGCTGGTGCCGAGAAGGAAAGCGTTGAATCGCTCCCTGAAGACGGCGATTTCTCCATCCAGTACAACGTTGCAACGACGGCTGACGGAGAATCGATTTGGATGACGCTGCTGATTGTTGTGCTCGGTGTGTTGGTCGTCTACGGCGGTGTGAAGACCGCTCGTAGCCGTGGCGGAACCAAGTTCTGATGTTCATTTTTGGACTTCATTTCAAACAAGGGTTCTTGAGCAAAACACCGTGGTGCGTAAGCCATGGAAGGGCTACGTGATGTGGAGTACCTTCCTGAGCCAAGCGATCGGAGGATCGTTTCAGCGGTGGACCCAACGGTTGTTGGTTTCCAAGACGGTTGGCGCTCCGAAGTCATGGGATGGGCTCCAGTTCAGGTTCAACCCGTGGTACGTTCTCGTCGTCGACCGACCTCGTTGCTGGGTCTGGTAGCGTTTGCACTGTTTGTCTCGTTAAGCCTCATCATGTGGCAGAATCAATGGCTTGTGGTTGAGTTGCCTTTGCCAGATTCCGAATGGGCCTATGACTCAACGGGAATTCGTGCCCTGCAAGAGGAGGGTTACAGTGGCGAGGATGTTCGCCTTTGCATGGTTGACACCGGCATCGATACTTCACACGATGCCTTGGCCAGCCGTGAGGTGGTGTTCAAGGACCTCATCGGCACCTCAACCTCCCCTGTTGATTACGGAGCCGTTGCTCACGGCACCTTGATGGCAGGATTGCTGATTTCTGGTCAGCATCAACTCGGAGCTGCACCCAACGTCACGTTCGCCATGGTCGCTGCATTACAGGACAACGGCGAAGGTGAGAACAAAGGCTTTGATTCAGATGTCGCAGATGCCATCCGTTGGTGCCATTTTGAGTTCCTTGCCGACATCATCTCCCTATCGTTGGGAGGGACGACTGAGGGGGAAGGGGCAACCGAAGGAGATTCCTCCTCAGCCACTCGGCAAGCAACGGACGCTGGCGTATATGTTGTTGCTGCTGCAGGAAACGATGGTCTTGCAGATGACGGTGATGTGGCCTCACCCGGCAGTGTCTCGTTGGCCATCTCGGTTGGCGCCACGACGCAGAACGGTGAAATGTGGGAGAATTCGTCTATTGGAAAAGATTCAGACAGTAACGGTGACCTCCGTCAAGTGCCCCATCAGAAGCCAGAGGTGGTTGCCCCTGGCCAACGTATTGTCAGCACGGGTGGCGAGAACATGTGGTATTCGAGCAGCGGGACATCCGATTCAACCGTGTTTGTAGCGGCGTCACTTGCGCTCATTCTGGAAGCCAATCCGATCTTGAAACCCACTCCAGATGGTGGGTCTGGATGCCTCGAAATGGTCAAACAAGCGCTTGCAACATCGCTTGCAGGGAGCAGCATGGAGCATGACCCGCACATGGGATATGGCGTGTTGGATGCCGAGGCGTGGTTGAAGGAAACACGTACAATTTCGGCTTGCTGAAGCCGATTTCTTGCTGCTCGGCCAGGAAAATCAAACCTTTTTTCTACGATTTGCTGATAAATTATGTCAACAAATTGGGATTTTCTTTCCGTTTTCTGTAAAAATAGATGATATTCTTAACCATTATTGATACCTGCAACTTGGCAAATGAGGCGCAGTATTATATTCGTGGCGTCCATGGCGTAACGAGGTGCATCCGTTATGTCCCGAAAGAAGCAAACAAAATCGATCTCACTTGTCATGCTCTACATGCTCTCGCTCATGGTCGCCGTGGTCAGTGTACCAACCGTCATGGCTGTGAACGAAACAACCCAAGGCCAAGTGACTGGAGTGGAGACATGGACAGGCACGATGAACCTGCAAGGCGATGTTGAGGTGGCAGAAGGTGCCAAACTTATCGTGAACGCCGGTACCACCGTGAACATCCCCCACGGCACATACATCGATGTCAAGGGAGCCATCTGCATTGGTGACAGCGCATGCGGTGCAAGCGCAGGTTCCTCCTCATCGCAAGCACGCTTTATGTGGTCACATCCCACTGACTACAGCAAAGTTGGGAAGTGTTTCGTCAACGGGTCAAACACATACACCAACACCGACGCAGCGTGCTTTTCAGGAATGATCATCCGTAGCACCATCGATCAATCCATCACGTCGCTCAATTATGTTCACTTTGAGAAGGCCTACGGAATTCCAATTTATGTTCCATCCAAGCAGGCTGTTCAATACGGTGCGCTTGTCTTTGATGGTTCGAGCACGACCGCCCGTGGTTTGTCGTTCAATGAAATCAACACTTCCAACGTCCTCGCTGTGAACTTCGCTTCGCCGACCTTGACCGAATCAACCTTTGAAAACGGCATTGACGGACGGGACTACAATGCTGCAGCCGTACGAGCCTACGATGCAGGTGCCGGTATTCTTTCCACCTTTGCCATCACCAATTCGGTCATCACCGGAGACGATGCGGATTGTGGAAACCAAGGCGGTGGCCTTCACGTCATGTTCATTGAAGACTCGTACATCGACATGGACGATTTAGAAATCAAGGATGCGTCGTATGGGATTTACATGAAATCAAGTTCGGGTACATTGACGAATTCTGACATCACCATCAAGTGCAACGCCGTGGACACGAACTCGCTCAAAACAACCGGAAACATCGAACACACCCTCGAAGTCAACAACAACATCATCACCACCGAAGAAGGTGCTGGATTGACCGCTTATGACGGAGCAAAGGTGTATGCTGAGCGAAACACCATCTCCGGAGCAAGCGACGGGTCTGGCGTGGGTATTCGCTCATCCATCGTTGAACTTCACGAGAACACGATCGGTCCCATCGGTGGCTGGAACGGATTGTGGATTTACGGCACCTCTGATGTGGTCGCTGAAAACAACACCATCACCGAAACGGGCAAAGAACCCGTGCTCATCGGCGAATATCACTACGAGGACCAAGGATGGAATGTTCCAGCACCTACGGCTGCTCGCATCTACCTCGCCAACAACGACATCTCAAACAACTCTGGCACCTGCAACTCGCAAATGTACGGTGGTGACTTCCCATGTCCCGCCATCCATGTGTTCCGCTCTTCTGCCACCGTAATGGGTAACACCATCTCGGGCAACGTCGGTGATATCATTCGTGCTAAGGGTGCGCTCATCAATGTCCAAGACAACACGGGTGACTCTCAAGGCGGCTTTGCAGGGAACGTCAGTGTGCACGACAACAATTACGGCACCAAATACGGCTCCGTCGGTTATTTCTCTGGCAACACATGGACCGGTGTTTCCCAAGTTTACAACGTCACCGAATCTCGAGTGACGGTGCAATCCGAGCAAATCCCTTCGCCTGGAGGAAACGAACTCTACCCCGTCAGCATCAGTTGGCTCGGTGCAGAATGTCCATTTGTTCAGGATGAATGCCTGCAACTCCCAGAAACCAAGGAACTCCCGCCAGCACAGATGCCACTTGCCATTGAACTGGTCAACAACGCAACCGTGTTCTCCTTTGCTGATTTGCAAAACTTTGACACCAGCATGATTCACGTGCAGAATCAAAACACCGCTTGGGGCTCGCAAGTGAGGGAAGGTGAACTTGTTCGTTACCAAGTGAAAGCAAAGAACTCCAATGTTGCGGGAGCCACCGTCGTGATCAAGGACGCGACTGGCCTGCCCCTTTACGAACTTGAGACGGACGCCTTTGGATTTACGCAGGAGGTCTCGTTGCCATCTGATTTCCTTTTGGACCGAAACTGGAACCACGTGGTTGGTGATAAGAATGCAGCCATTCCAGGAACCGACGACGGGACAGGCCAACCCATCGTGGTTGACGAAGATTCGTGTGCCGACGGCATCGATAACGATGGAGATACCTTGTTTGACGATGATGATCCAGATTGCCTTAGCGGCCGTGAAATGCCGTTTTACACCGTTGAAGCATACAAATTCGGAAGCGGTGAAAAGGACCTTTCCTTTGTTCTCAGTGGGCCGATTGACGATGTCATCAACCTTGACAACCTTCGCCCGAGCGTGAGTGTGAACGAACCAGATGGGTACTCCTTTGCAACCACGGTTCGTATCACCGGCCAGGCATGGGACGGCACAAAATGGCCGTATGCCAACGACAACACAGCCCAGCAATCGCAATTTGGTTTTGTTGAGCGTGTTGAAATTCAGCCTCCTGGTTCAACGGATTGGTACACAGCCTCCGATACTTCTGGCTCGAACGGTGAAATTACCATCGCCAACCACCCGTTCAAAGACTGGGCGTTTGATTGGGACATGTCGGCTCACCCAGAGGGTGAGGGTGACGTTACCTTCCGAGTTCGCTCCTACGATGGCCTCGATTACTCTCCTGTTCAAGTGCGACAATACAAGTTGAACCTCGTTGCGCCAACCATTTTGGTGGACGTTCCGAACACAGGAAGTGTTCACACCAACGGAAAGGTTCTGTTTGAAGGAACAGCATCTGACCCCTACCAAGGCACCTACGGCAGCGATGTGAAACAGATATGGTTCAACATCGTCGGCCCTGGCGGAACCGTGCAGCAATTTTTCCAACCCGGCTCTACAAGTTGGTCGTACGAGTGGATCGTAGGTGATTTGCCGAGCGGTGATTACACCGTCACCGTTTGGGCTGCTGACAGTGACTTCTGCATTGACAACATGACGGGATGTCAAATTGAGGTGCGAACGGTCTCCATCAACAACGAGAACATTCCACCCAACCTTCAACTCTCTTGGATCGGTTCTGCAGACCAACTCACGGGAGGTATTGACGGTGACACTGTTCGTGCATCGGAAGAAACCAAGATCATCGGTGTTGCGCGAGACATTGGTGGTTTCGTCACCCGTGTGGAAATCGAGATCACCGACTTGGCAAACGGCATTGTGTTGAACGACGGCCCGTTGCCCGTAACGAGCTTCAACAGCGATGGCTCATGGGTTGCAAACTGGGATACTTCTGACCTCATCCATGACCGAGTCTACTCCGTTGCTGTTCGGGCCTATGATGGAGATGATTACTCTGAGTGGTCAACTTGGCGGATGACCATCAACAATCCATTGGATGCTGAGAACATGGACCCCGTGTTCAACGAAACGGGTTGGGTGGGGACATGGACCATCTTCTGCGATGAAAATTCCAATTCCTTTGACCGATGTGGCGGTGGCGTCACATTTGACCTCTCGGACTTCTTCGAGGACCCCGACGGTACAGGGGATTCGGCAAACGATCTCGAATACTACGTCTTTGATGACGACTCGACCATTGAGGACGACTACTATGATGATTTCATCACCATCACGCCCCTTGGTGTGTTGACCTACGACCCCATGTCCTACATGTCACAAACGACAAGCAACATCCCTGATTGGTCGTTGAACAGTGTCGTCATCTATGCCCAAGACGACCAAGAGTCAAAGGCCTATTCGCTCAAGGTGAACTTCTTGGTCCGTGCGGTCTCGTTTACGGTGGAACGCATTGACGAAGGCGCCATCACCAGTGATGACCCTGCGACCTTCCAAGGAGAAGGTCTTCCTGGAAGTCTTGTCATCGTGCGATTTGCTGATGGAAATGCAAAACTGAATTCCACACGCGTGCTATCGGATGGTTCATGGAGCATGGACCTTACCAGCGGACAACTTGGTATTGAAGGCTCATCTGCAGTCATCTTCGAAATGGACGGTCAAATCTACACGTTCGCTGGCCAAAGCGAAAACGGAGAATTCTCAATCGCTGTATCCAGTGGGGACGATGAGGGCTCTGGTGTGATCGGTATTGTGCTGATCGTCATTGCTGTGTTGGTGTTGCTTGGAGCAGGTGCGTTCTTCTTCATTGAATTTGAAGAGATCATCGATGAGGATGATCTCACCAGCGATGATTCGCAACCAGAAGAAGACCCGTACGCATGGGCAAAGGCAAAACAAACGCCAAGTCTACCTGCACAAGCGGCGGCCCAACCGGTTGAAGCTGCACAAGCCGCAGCACCTGCGGAATCCCAACACCCAGGATGGCTTTGGGATGCAACCACCAACCAGTGGGTGGCCGACCCGAATTACCAGCAACCTCCAAATCAGTGAATCATCCCTGAGGGTGTTCCATGGGTGTGAAAGCAAAGCCAGGCGTGCAGGAGCGTATCCTGTTGCATTTGCTGGATTATTCTGGCTTCAAAGACAGCATTGAGGTTCCGTTCGCTTTGTCACAAATGGGCATCGCAAACGCCGTTGCAATTGCACGCTCAAATGTGCCAAGAGCGATTGCAGGTCTCAAAGACCAGGGCATCCTTGTTGAGCGACAAGCCCACGTCAAGGGAGTTTCTCGCAAACGGAAAGCATATTTTTTGACGGACAGCGGAATCACGCTTGCTGGAGAGACTTGGGAACGCCTCGCAGAATACCCCATTCGTTGCATATTTGATGATCAAGCCCCGGTGGACACCACCTTGGGTGGCGCCAAATCCGTGGTGCCGTTTGAGTTGAGACCGGTTGATATCATTCGTTACATGGATGAACACAATTGCCTGGATCTTCGCTCGTTGACGGCGGACTTGGTGGAGCGTGACCTTTCGAAGCATGTTGAAAAGCAACTCGTGACTTCACTTGCCGACTTGCCAAGGCTGCGTCATTTCTACGGACGAACCACCGAATTGGACAACATGTGCAATCTGCTTGAAGCACGAGCAACGACGTTGCTGGTGCCCGGGATTGCGGGCATCGGAAAGACCACGGTTGCCTCCAAATTGATTGAGCGGTTCATGCATCGACGCAATTTGCTCTACCACCGATGCCAGGATTGGGAGGGGTCACGCTCCTTCTTTGAGTCGATGGCAGATTGGCTTTCGAGCATGGGAAATTCGGATTTTGCCACCTATCTCGCAGCAACCCCAGTGCCACAACCAGCGGATGCAGCGAACTTGCTCATCGAAGCCTTGGAAGGTGCACCTTCGCTTATCGTGATCGATGACTTCCACAAAGTTTCGGATTTGGTGTTGCACCAAACATTTCAGGCCATGTCACTCGCGTTGCTTGGCAGTGAAGAGAAGATTGGCCTTGTCATCTTTTCACGCTCCTTCAAACCCGTTGTTCCTACCAAAGATGCCGAGGGAAGAATTGCCAGTTTGGTGTTGCCACTCGATGGCCTTGATCCCGAATCCGGTCGTAAATTATTGACCAGTTTTGATGAACTTGAAGACGAGCAATGGCTCCATATTCACGGTCTTTCTCGTGGTCACCCACTGGTTCTTGAACTCATCAATCGTGGTGCCTCAGCAGGCGCGTTCCATGAAACGCTGGAAAATTATGTCACCGTAGAGATCTTTTCGAAATTAAGCGCGGAACAAAAGCGGGTGCTTTCAGCCCTCTCTGTGTTTCGGGAGCCCATGGTTCTGGATGCTTTGGCACAGCAGGGAATGAACACGGATGAATTGGACGACCTGGTTGAATCGGGGCTCGCTCGACAAGCAGATGCGAATACCTACGATGTCCACGATTTGATTCGAGAGTTTTTGCTACGCAGCCTAACACCTGCACTCAAATCGGAGTTTCACGCAAAATGTGCAACGTGGTACATGAAACAAGGGACTTCTCATGAGATGCTCATCGAACTCGTCTACCATCGGACACAATCCGGTCAACATGAAGAGGCTTCAGAGATCATCGTGCGTGAGGGCCGTCATCTCGTGTCACAGGGCCATATGGAACTCTTGGGGCTCATCGAGAAGATCGATGCGAAGGACCTCGACCCACTTGTTGTCGTCAAGATGTCTCAAATTCAGGGGGAAATATTGGCCCTGCTCGGCCGCTTGGACGATGCAGAAAGCCTGCTGAATTCGGCGCTCAGCCTCGCGGAGGAGCATGCTGAATTGATCATTCAAGCAGAGATTTTGTCTTCGTTGGCTGATGTGAGCCGAAAACAAGGGCACAGCGATGTGTCGTTGGAACGCCATAAAAATGCGCTCAAGCATTACATTTCGTTGGGTCACGCCCGTTGGGCAGCCAGGACATACAACAACATCGGTTATCTCCTTCGTCGAAAGAACGAACGAAACAAGGCCCTTGAGGCCTATGGAGAAGTTGAAGCCATCCTCAAGAGTTCAACCGATGAAGGTCTGGTGAGCAGCCAAATCACGCTTGCTCGTGCCCTGATCGACCTCGGCGAGGTGGACCGTGCACGCGAACACGCCATGGAATCTCACGAACGTACTGCTCAGATGGACGATACTGCGCTTCATGCACGTTCACAAGCGGTTCTCGGACGATACTATTCGAAGGCGGAGCAGTCGGAATTGGCGTTGTTTCATTACACGGAGGCTCTCGAGGCCATGAACGAGGCAGGAGATGTCCAAGCGCTGGTTGAAATCACCATGCTTCTAGGCGAAGTATTGCAAGACGCAGGTCGTTCGGATGAGGCCATGGAACATTATGCCCAAGCGCTCGTGCTTGCCGAGGCTAACGACCTCCGCATGCAAATTGGTGAATTACTGACACGATTGGGGGGTATGGCTCCCGACAAACAAGGGAGAATGGAGTATCTTCAGCGAGCGCTCGCAGTGTTCAGAGAGCTCGGTGCGAAGAACCGCATGAGAGAAGTTCAATCCATGGTTCACCGCGCGGTCATGGGCCGCTAGGTCATTGAACTGCCTGTGGGCGATCCAAGGACAAACTCGTCACACCGTTTTCGTGTACCACCCAAACTCGGTCAACCCCTGCGAGAGGGACACGACCTTCATGCCCTCCGTTTCCGGTCCCTGAGAGTGCAACTTCCATGTCCAGCGAGCCACCCTCATCGATGAGCATCAGCATGGTGTCATGAAGTTCGATCCAAAACAACGACTCGTCAGCTTCGGTTGGTCGCCAGGCGATTTCTTCTGCATAGGAGACGTTCCCACCCAGGCGACTTGCTTCATCGGCTCGCTCAACCGCTGCTGCAATATCGTCCATGTTGGCGAGGATAGCCTCTTCATTCCACCTGAGGCGAGTGTTGGTTTCAATGTCCCATGCCCAGACACTGAACATCGTCATCAGCAGGACGCCCAGCAAGAAGGTGAAGATGTAGCCCAACTCGGTTGCAGCAGCACGCATGTCCTTGGAGAGTTGAGTGAACCTCACATCATCACCTCGCGAGTGGTTACATCGAGAGCGGCCATTTGCAAGGTAAATTCAATGGCTTCTCCGTTGGTGTGCCAAACGGCCTCTGCTGTGCCATAACTCGGGTCGGGCACCCAACCAACATAATCGGTGAGTAAGTCGAGGCGCCCAGGATAAACAGTCCAGTCTTCACTGGCTTCCAAGCCCACGCCCGCTTCATCGGCGATGGCTGTACCGTAGGGTTCGGACCAGCCTCTTCGTACTTCGAAGGCTGGAGCGGATGCAAGCGACATACGGTGGACGAGTTCAATATCAAGGTCCAATTCACCTGCCCCACTGTCACTCCCTGCGGTGGGGTGGAGCGAGGGAACGGTCGCTGCAAATCGAGGTCCAGGACCTCCACGGTCCGAGGGAGGAACAACGACATACGGTCTGAATTCTGGGTGGTTGGTAACCACAGCGCCTCCACTGTACGCCACTTCCATGCCGTCGATGGATGATGAAAACTGGTAAGCAAGTCTGGAGAGGTGGAACGCCCATACCGTTCCAATCGATGCATGGCTTGAGATGCCGTTGTCCCCAAGGACCTCGATGCTGACGCTTGCTGGATGGCGACCATCGATCCACGCATTCTGGATGTCGATTTCACCTCGGCCTCCCATGCCTTCCCACGGGAGGTCACTCGTGATCCACCCACTCGCTTGGGTATCAACGCTGGTGCAGCGCTCCATGCCGTCATGGGGGACCTGATGCAGTCCCATTGACCCCGAACTGCGGAACACACGAAGCGGGTGGCCGTCCTCAACGCTCACGGTGGTTATGCCTTCAGCGAGTACTTTCTGCACCATGTCGTTTGCCTCAAGGAAGGTACCCGTTGACGCTTCGTTGGTGCTGTGGCTGATGTTCCATGTGCTGGTGTAACCTTCCATGCGAACATGGATGCGTTCCTCGGTGGTGTTGTCTTCGTTGACAAGCGTGAACACGCCTCCAGAGGAGGCTCCAGTGTCATCAGCGGGAAGGAGCATGTTCCCTGCGACGCTGTCCATGGAAGAGATGTTGGTGGCAGGGGTCCAACGAACGAAGACATCACCGTCTGCATCAAGTGTGGCAGCACCCTCGTTTTGTGCCGGTGGCCAGGCGACGTGCTCGGTATCTCCTGCGGCGATCGAGATGCCTCCACCTCTCCATGTCACGGTCACGATTTCATCACCGGGGTTGGAAAATTGGAGTGTTCCGTCAAGGTTGGGTGGGACAAAGGCATGGCCGAGGTAGGCCCCCGTGATCGATGGCCATGCGGTCATCCCAGTGCTGGACGAGTCGTTGACATGAAGCAACAACCTCGAGGGTGCACTGGTGGTGAGGTGGAGGACGGTGGGCTCGGTCACATTGACGGATTGGGTGAAGGAAACGGCCGTTCTTGCCAGACCACTCGGTGTAGCGTAGTGGATGCTTGTGGTGTCATCAACCGTGAGGTGAAGTTGGTTGGCTTGCTCACTGAGTACGTGGATGGTGGACGTTCCCTCAGGCAGTGGCATGGACCATGCATGTCCCTTTTTGTCGGAGGGTTCAACCGCATTTGGCAACACGTATGTTACGCCGCTTTCACCTGTTTGGCCAAAGACATTGAGTGCATGGCTGGAAGAAAGCACGCTCTCTCCGATGGACGTGAGATCGAGCACTCGCATTTCATCGATACGCAATGTGGTTGTAAGGAGTGTCGTATCGCCTTGCTTCAATTCAAGGTCAACGGGGCCAAGTGGCATGGCGAGCCCTGGGGTGACGGTGATACGGACGCTGTCCAAGACATCTTCGAGGGTGTAGTAGTACGGGCGGTCTGGTCCCAAGCGTAGGTCGCTCACGCAAACGGCTTCAATGAAACTCTCGGGATGTCGAATTTCGAGACTGTCATCGAAATCCAACGCACCTCTGGCTCGAAGTGACATGTCCTCGGTCCATGTAGCGGAATACCACATGCCTCCGCGGAGGCTATCCCATACGAGGTTTCCATCAACCGGTATGAGCGTGGCGTGGGTTGAATCACCAGGCATTCCTCGCTCACTCAGTTCAGATGTTTCATGAGCGAGCAGCGTCATCTGGGATGCCATGTCATGACGTTCAACCGAACCTTCCATCTCCTCGATAACGGGCATCATGGAGACCATCATCAGGCCGATGATGGAAAGGACGCCTCCAAACAGCAGAACGGTTGCAACAGCAGCGGATACGGCATCATCGTCTCGACGCAAATGCCCCCTCATCGACTCACCTCAATGCGTTGTAAATCCACTTCAAAATACAGCGGGAGTTCATGAACGGATACACTGAATCCATCGGCTCCACTCGCACGTTGATAGGGCGCAAAACCGACATAGGTGTCGAGGGTGCCTGCCGAACGCTGGATGGTATAATCCGTGAGCCAGTTGTCGTGGTATTGCGGAGTGACGACATCATGGAGGGCATTCTGTACGCTGAATTGTACATTGTACGCTCGACCACTAAACAGTGTCATCGGGCCTTGTGAGACGAATTGCATGCCGATGTTGCTTCCCGTCCCAATGGAGCCGTTGGTTCGTACATCGGTGAGCAACATCGAAAGACGCACCTCATCGTTGGCCATCCTGTCAAACTCAACCAGTGGCATGCTCCCGATTTCCCAAGCACCGTTGGGGAATCGCTCTGCACGAGCGTTGTTCATCAACACAATTTGATGTTCTCCCTGCCCAAGAGAGGTGGTAATTTCCAATCCAGAGATGGAGATCATGAATTGGCGATGGAGCGGCTTACCATCGGCATCACTGACGGTGATGATCATCCAGTGGCTGGAACTGGCGTTGTGGGTGATAAACACTTCAAGATGACTTGGCGTAACAGGTTCGGTGAACGTGACACCTGGCGATTCAACCGTGATGCTCCGGGCCGTTTCGTTGGCTGCGAGGACACCGATGGTGGTTTCATTCACATGGCGTAAATCAATCCGTTCACGCTCGGTCAAATCCGCTGCAATGGTCCACTGCTCAACGTTTTGGACTGCTCTGATGGAGGTTGATTGAATGGCAAGCGTGTTTCGAAACCCGGTTCCCTCGGGTGCGTTTCCAGCGACTTCAATTCGGTCGTCGATTCGGTCGGCCAACCCGGTTGCAGAGTTCCAATTCGTGTTGTCCTCAAAATCAGACAGGTAAGGGTTGAGAAACACCCAGACGCCACCCATGATCGTGATCACCATCGCGAGGAGCATCACCACTCCCAACACCTCGCTTACAGCACGCTCCTCGTCGTGGAGACGGGAAGGTGTTTTTCGGCTTCGGCGTCGGTTCACAAAGTCGTCACGATGAGGTATCATTTAGGCATTGACCCCGAAACAGGCGAAAGGCCTCAGTTGGTTGAGATTTCATCGGCGGCCAACTCCTCGCCTGATTGGCCGATATAGTGGGAAAAATCGGGGCCTTGTTGTCCCGATATGGTCAGGTCTCCCGAAAAGAGTTCATCGATGTAAAACAAGACCGTTGACTCTGCAAGATGGGGCATGTTGTTTTTCTCACTCAGGTGGGTGAGCGTGATGCTTCGTGTTTTTTCAGTGCATACCTCGGCGAGAAATTGTCCCGTTTGGTCGTTGGAAAGATGACCACCTCTTCCTGAAATTCGGTCCTTAAGTGAATACGGATAAGGCCCGTACATCAAGCGCTTGTGGTCGTAATTGGCCTCGATGGAGATGTGTTCACATCCACGGACATGCGTCACCAATTCATCGGTCCAAGAGCCGAGGTCGGTGATGATCGCCGCTCGTTCTCCCCCATGACTTGCAACAAAGGCGACGTTGTCGGAACCCGCATGTGGGACAGGGACGGGTAGGACCGCCAAATCGTCGCCGATACGGACCAGGTCAAGCGCTTCAAAATACGTCGTTAGTTCTGGCTCGAGCCCCAATTCTTGAGCCGTGCGTTCATTTGCGAGGACCCTCAAGCCCCATTTCCGTTGACACACCAATGCGCCGCCTCCGTGGTCACCGTGATGATGAGATATGAAGACCGCATCGATGTCGTCGGGTTTGAGATTCAGCCTTGCCAACCTTTTCTGGAGTTGAACGCCGCTAAACCCCTGATCGACCAACACCTTTGCCGATGGCGTCTCCAGCAAGGTCGAGTTGCCCCGACTGCCAGTACCAAGGTGGGTGATGGTCATCGTCATGCGAACATCTCCATCCCGACGCGGGAGGGACTTGAACACACCGACGAAACCAATGAATTCATGTGCATTTTGGGTGCGAAAACATTTGTGCAGGAGAGGTTTGTATGAACAATGTTCCATCACCCTCATAAGCAATCTTTGCGAGGTGTGGGATGGAGCGAAGCGTATGCTTCGCAGAAGGTGAACTCATGCGTCGCAGCCAAACGACCCTCTTGACGACGGTTGCTGTGGTTGCAAGTTTGCTGTTCATGTCGCAGTTTCCGACCATTTCCAATGTGGCGAATGTTCACCCTGACGACACGACACAAACGCCACCGCCCAACACCGATACCGACGGCGACCTCATTCCCGATGTGCACGAAACCTTGTTTGAAGACTGGATGAACTGGACTGCTCCCGATGGCCGAAATGTATCGGTAAAGGGTCTTGACAAGAACAATGCTTCCGATGCCGATGATGACCCTGACAAGGACGGGTTGAATTCAACGGAGGAATTTTGCTGGCCTTACCCTGCCAATTGTACAGCACCCGGCTTTCCACGCGGCTTGACTGGCGAACTCGACGCCAACAACGACAGGATATACCTCGATCCGCGTATGTCCGATTCAGACGGCGACGGGATGCCGGATGGATTTGAGGCTTACATGTGTCAACGCATTGGCGGCTTTGATCAGGTCACTCAGCGGTACGTTTGCCCGTCCTATGACCCCCTGAATGCCAGTGATTTGACATTGGACGGTGACAACGATGGATTCGATGTTGACCGCGACGGCGTGCTGAGCGAATCTGAACGATACACTTCGCCAGAGGAATATGCGCACGGCATGCCTTCGAATTTCACCACCGAGTTGGACGGATTGTGGTGTCATGCTACACTCCCAGAAGGGTCGGTGCTGAAAAGTTGGCCCTACATACCCTCAGGGGCAAATGCAACGTTTCACAACCTTCTGGCAGCCTGCACCACGAGGGAGAGTAACCCGGTCGGTGAAGATCTATGGTTGGGTACAGATCCCATCTTGGACGATTCAGACCGCTACCTTTGGGACGGCTTCGCCATCCGGCCGCTCTATCCGTCGTTTGGTGACGGTATTCCCGACGGCTGGGAGGTTCACTTTGGCCTCGATCCTCTGAATCGCTCGAATGCGCTTGATGACCCCGACTTGGACGGCTGGGATGCGAACCGTGATGGGGCGATCACCAGCGACCTTGCTCGAACGCAAACGGCTCTCAATCTGGGAGAGGCCTTGTCCACGCTCGAGGAGTATTTTGTCTACTTTGACGATGGAAACACCGTCTATCCTGGGCTCAAATCAACGCTGCTTGGCGAGAACGAAAGTTATGATGTGATGCCGTTGGTCTACGATGTTCCCGAAGATGTCCTATCCATCATGCACCATGATGTGCGAGCCATCGATGAACACGACGGGACGGTCTATGCCATGACTCGTTACGGTGTGAGCGTTTTCAATGAAGAGGACAACAACCAACAACACCAGTGGTTACCTCAAAGTGTAGAACTGCACGATGGGCTCTTGCTCCGTGCAGACACCACACCCTACGGTCTTGTGCTGGGGACCAGCATCGGTTTCGCTATCGCTCCATTGCTCGCCGATGGTACGATGGCTCCTCTGAGTTCTTGGTCATGGGCTCAAACCGAAGAGGTCCTTGCCTTGGCCCTTCTCGGTGGGTCAGACATCAACCAGCACGTCATTGGTTTGGGCCACGGTCGTGATGGAGGAATTGTTGAAATTGATGGTTCCGCAAACTTGGTTGCAACACATGCATTAGGCATTGGCTTGGCGTCGGGTCTTGAAGAAGCCAATGCGACCGTTTCCAGTATCGCCCACGGTATGGCAACAGGCTCAACATTGACCCTCTTTGTCGGGACCGACCGAGGTTTGTTCGTCGTTGAGACGGCATCGGCTCGCGATGAAACGGCCGGCGTTTGGCGCTTCTTTTTCACACCCGAAACCACCTCCATCCCCACCAACGTCGACGAATTGAGAAGCCTTCCACTTGGTGCTGCAGGCAACCCTGCAGAAGTTCGAGATGTCGTTTT
>MDTE01101325.1_pt1 | contig 19921 bp, 20 predicted proteins | sample 811231 | NCBI WGS metagenome assembly MDTE01 (sample SAMN05326651, study PRJNA326480) | marine metagenome | isolation source: seawater | place: Indian Ocean: Red Sea | collected 2010 | reverse complement strand
TCGATTTGGCTTTGTTAATTTTGCTGAGACTTGGAACGGTCGCTTGGCAATGATTGGAATTGTTATTGGCCTAGGGACCGAACTACTGACTGGTCAGGGGATTCTTGGCCAAATGGGTCTTGGTTGAGATGCTTTTTGATTAGAAAACTGTAGAACTATTTTTACTTTTTATGTTGAGAAGCTATTTGTGAGCTATACATTCTTTTTATCTTTCGCGAAACTACAAAGAACTACTCTAGAGAAAGCTTTGTCTAGGTTTTTTGTGAAGAATCGAAGAGATGGCGCGAGGTTGATTAGTAGCGGTATTTTGGTTTTTGTTGTTTCTTCAACTCAATTGGATTATTGGTGGGGCAAGGCAATAAGTGCATTCAGCATGGCCATATGCCTTTATTGGGCTTGGGTTTATCGTAATCTTGACAATTGACTCTTTACCAATTTATACGGTTCGAGAGCTCAATGAATCTGTTGGGAGCCTATTAGCACGTGGCTTTGCGCCTCGCTTCGTTCTAAATGCATCTGTTTCCAAGCCTCAGATAAAGAAGGGACATTTGTGGCTAACTCTTACTGATGGGAAAGCAAGTATTTCTGCAGTTGTTTGGGCATCGCAACTTCAGAAATTTGATTTCAGGCCAAATGAAGGAGACGGGGTTGTGATTGTTGGAAAGTTGAATTTTTGGTCAGCTCGGGCAACACTGGCTGTTCAGGTATGGGATATACGTCCAAGTATCTCGACAGTATTAAGACAGTTTGAAGTTGTCAAAGCATTATTGTTAAAAGAAGGCTTGTTGGATTCTGCAAGACGAAGAGCATTACCAAGTTATCCCAATCGGATTGCCATTCTCACTAGTGTTCCCAGCTCTGCACTCGCAGATATGCTTCGTACGGCAAAAGAACGCTGGCCATTGACGAAATTGTTTATTATTCCAATACCTGTGCAGGGTGGCGTAGCCAAAAAGATTCAAACTGCGTTAATTACATTGGCGGCAAAGCAAGCTTTATTAGAAATTGATGTGATTGTTTTGGCTCGAGGTGGAGGGAGTAGAGAAGATCTCATGGTTTTTGATGATGAAGATCTTTGCCGAGAGATTGCTAAATTCCCTGTCCCTGTTGTTACAGGATTGGGACATGAGGATGACTTAACTGTGGCAGATCTTGTAGCTGATTACAGGGCTGCTACTCCTACAGCTGCAATTGTAGATATATTGCCTAGCCTTCAAATGGCGGAATACCAGTGTGATCAGAGGAGGGGAAAATTAAATGACTATTTTACTTGGTTTTTGCAAAGAAAAAAACAACAATTAATAGAGATAAGAGATAAATGGCGATCTCAATCACCTAGCATCCTTATTCAAAAGAAACGAGATATCCTTATTAGAAAAAATCAACTTTTAAAAGCTCTTTCCCCAGAAAGATGGCTATCGAGAGGTTTTTCTATTGTTCGAAATGGGGCTGGAACCCCTGTCAAAAGCATTAAAGATGTCGCTGTGGAAGAAAGACTTATGATTCAGTTAAGTGATGGCCAAATTGCATCAACTGTAGATAAAATCCAATTAAAGATGTTTGAAGAATGAACAAATCTAGACCTTCAAAGAAAACTGTTGAAAGGAATTCTAATAAGTCCAATACTTTGGACAATGAAGAATCATCTAATAAAGAAATGATTAAAAACTGGCATCATGATATCTCTTTGTTAAGTTATGAGGAATCAATTAAAGCTCTGGACAATATATTAGAGAATCTACAGAATGATTCAGTACCAGTTGAAGAACTTCATCAAAATTATCTGCTAGGCAGTATTCATCTTCAACATTGCGAGAACTTATTAAAAAATGTTGAGGAGGAAGTTGTTGAATTGAATATTGAGGATATAAAATAATCGATTAGATTCTTGCATTTTATGAATCACAATCTTGGGCACTAATATCAATAGTCACTGAGCTTGCTGGGATTGAATTATCTACTGTTGATTTGGCATCTTTTTTTTCTTTTTGATTTAATAAATTGGCTCCACAAGCAGGACATTGTTGCGCTCCAGTCATCAATGTAGTGCCACAGACATCACATTGAATTATTCGAGATTGTAGAAAACGCCAACCAATCCATCCAACTCCAGTTAGTAATAATGGAAGTGCTAATAAGGCGATTATTACTCCACCTGCAAGATCAAGTAAAAATCTTCCTGCAGCAGTAGGTAGAAGAACTATCGCAATGAGAGCAAACCAGAGTATGAGAGAAGGTCTGTTCATCTCATTTCTTGATCAAACTCATGAAGTGACTTGACTCTAGTTTATACGTTTTTTTCTGTAAGGATCTACTTTCCCGTTAAACTGCATGCTTGCGATAACAACACTCCAGCATTGACCAAAGTAAATTATTACTCCGATCATCCAGACCCATAGAGTTAGGACTAAAACTCCGCCAATAAATCCATAGGCTTGAAAACGTGCTCCAAGAGAAAGAATGCTTCGGCTGACGGTCAAATTGAGAATCGTTAAGAGTGTCCCAATCATGAATGCGCCAGGAATTAATGGACGAAGAGGAACTTTGCGACTAGGAAGCAAAGCTTGTAATAATAACGCCATTATTGATAATCCAAGTAATGGAATGATGAATTGCCCTACTTGAATTACTGGAAAACTAGATAAGAAGTTTGCCAACCAAGGTGTTGTTTTACTTAGCTCTTCTAATACAGCTCCTGGAATCATTCGTATGTTTGAGCTGATTTGGTCAATGACTACTAGGATCCCAATTAAAAGCACTACAACAAAAGCTTCTACTCTGCTTCGTATAAACCTGAAAGCTTGGATTTGGAATGAAGTCGGTACTGGTTTTGGGGTTAAAACATCTTCCCAAAGTCGATCAGTACCTCTTTGAAGTGTTAGGTAGGCATTGCCAGCTGTCACCATCAAAAACATAGCTCCTAATATTCCTGCACCAAATCCTTGATTAACAAGTTTCACTAAGGTTGTATCAACTAGACCGACAACTGAAGGAGGTAATACTTGGGCTGTGAAATTGATGATTTGTTGATCTAGACCGTTTTGTCTACCCAAAAACCACGAGGCAACAGAGAGAGAAATTAATAAGATGGGGAAGAATGATTGAAGAGTGTAATAGGCAAATGCAGCACTCATATCAACACAATCACAGTTTGCCCAGCGTTCATATGCACGCCACAAACTCTCAATAAGAAATCTTGCTTTTTTTCTCCAACGAAATCCCACGCTTTTCTCTAAATATCTCTATTTATAACGCTTTATTCAATACTTGACTTGATTAGTTTACGAACAAATAAGTTCCTCCTTTGTCTGTGTGTTCAGATATTCACCGTTTTGTTATATAATTTTATCTTGAATATTTAGCCAGCTACTTATCAGGACTTCACCCCAGGGAGATAGTTTTTCTAATTCCCTGGAGGAACTAGCTGTTAAAACTGGAAAATTCACTGAGGTTAAATCTTGTCCTGATTTTAAGCTTGATGGATCTATATTTAACCATTTTATTGAACATTCAAGTTCTGAAAGTATTAGCCAAGCAGAGGCTAGATCCCATATTTTTGGTGTAGCTTCTAGGGCTGCTATTGTTTGTCCTATTGCAACACCTATCATGTTTAAACTGGACACACCTAGTAAGCGAATTTTCCCAGGGAAGGGTTTATCTGGTCTTCGTTGAAGGATTCGGATAGACCGACTGCAAAGTGAGACGCAAGCACTCTGAGAAGATAAACGTGTCTGTTTGGACAGTTGTTTTCCATTAAGCCATACACCTTTGCCACGAATTGCAAGAATTCTCTTATTAAGAGCAGGTACATCTAAAAATGCGGTTTCAGGTTGACCATTGACAAAGCGAGCTATTGAGATTGCCCAGTATGGAATTCCTGCAGAAAAATTTGTTGTTCCATCTAAAGGATCTACCACCCAATATGCAGGTGAAAAAGGCACTTTTTTGCAACCTTCTTCACTTAAAACCCCCTCCTTTTCGGCAATTTGTGATATTCCATTGACGATAGTCTTATCACTCCATCGATCACATTCGGTTATTAAAGTTCCATCTGGTTTGATATCAGATATGATATTCCCGAAATCTTTTAGCTGTCTCTCTGCAACTAAATCTATAAGGGAATGAACTGCAGATATTTGTTCGGCACTTAATTCACTAGGTAGATATTGTAGTGTCATTTTTAGTTGTTTGGAGAACTATTGTTGCAAGTTTCAATTATGGAAACAGATTCCAAAAGAATATTTCTCTTTGCACCCTTCTTATGTGCACTTATTTTAGGAGGATTACATGCATTTGTATAATTAATACCTGTTTTTCGTTGGAGTTCTATGATATTAGTGTTGTAATCATTTAGAGCATTAGAGTAACCAACTTCAGCTTGAGTTAGATCACGTTGATTATTAACAACTTCCCGTTGAGTACTAACTCCAGCCTTGAACCTTAGGCGAGCTAGTCTAAGTGACTCTCTTGCAGCAATTACTTCATGGATACTACTTGCAATGTCATCACTTGCTGTATTTAGTTGGAAGAAATGTTTTTCTATTTCTTGTCGGATTAAATTTCTTTTCTCTGCAAACCTTGCTTCGGAAATCTTTGCCATTTCCTTATTATATTTGTAGCTGGCTCGAGCATTCCCGCCATCAAATATTCTCCAAGTTGCTTTTAATCCAACAGTATTATTTATTGACGACCCATCTTTATTTAAGGAAGCTAGCTTTCCGTTTGTATAAGAATTACTTAAGGAATTAAATATTGTGAGTTTTGGCTGAGCGGATGCTAAGGATGCATTTGCATTATTATTATTAATTGAGATGTCAAGACGTATATTTTCTAGTTCTTCCCGGAATGCATAAGCCGCAATAAGACTTTCACTAAGAGACATATTCCATGCTCCAATTATCTCAAGTGGTGATGCTGCAATTGGTTTAACATTAGATGGCAAGTTCAATATTTCAGAGAGTGAGCTTTGATTGATTCTTTGATCGCCTAATTTTTGAGTTAGAAGCTTTTTGTCTCGTGCTAATTGAGTCTCTGCTTCTAAAACCTCAAGTCTGGTACCTAAACCTGCTTCGAATCTTGCTTTTGCGTCTTTTAAGCTGATTTGTGAAGCTTTTAATGATTCTTTCCCTATACGTACACCTTCATTGGATCTTTGTAGCAAGAAATACGTCTTCAATGCCTCTAGTTGGATATCTCTGAGCTTTATTAGATAAGTAGTTTTGGCTTTTTGATAAGTATCTTTGGCTGTTGCTATGTCAGGAGATCTTTTTGGATTAACCAGATCCCAATTAATATCTAATGAAACTGATGTTTTGAATTGCTTGCTTTCTGTATCTGCACTAGATTCGTTGAAGTTTTCTCCTACTAAGTACTCTGGACCGCCAGCAATATCTAATGTTGGGTACCATGCTGAAAGAACTTTTTTGAGGTTATATTTCTGTTGTTCAATTTCTATTTTATAAACTTCTAATGTGGGATTATTTTTCTCGATTAATTCTTTTAAATCAGAGATTTCTAATGGTAATATTTTTGCAGTTTCTACTTCAGCCTGTTGTTTGGGTAGGTAGAGATTCGATGGTGCTTGAGTATCATCAAGTATTGATTTATGGGATTGAGGTCTAGGATTTTTTCTCTTATCTCTTGTTATTTTTTTAAATTCCTTTCCTCTAGTTGTTGAACTTAATCGCCAGCTTGACTTAACTCGTGTGAAGTCATTTAAATCTTTCTCTTGAGAAATTTCAGCTGCATTGGGAGGTGTTAATTGAGTTGGTTGAGAACGAGCAGCACTGATTGAATTAGTCCCTTGAAGGAGCATACAGAATACAAAAAAGAGCTTTGCAGTATGCCTTTGCACAGAGATTACGAAACTTCTAGAACTTTAGAGAACTTTATTCTAAATCTTCTATTAGTGCAGCCACGATGTCATCTGCTCCATGCACAACTCTAATAGGTACTTGAAGTGCATGATGAAGTTCTTCCAATGTCATGTCATCTAAAAAAACTGCCTGACCTTCTCGCAACATTACAGATGGGAGTAGTAGCTGATCACCTAGATCTACTCCTTTTAAACCTGTTATGAGATCTTCTCCTGTGAGAAGGCCTGTTACTACTTGATCTTGCCCCCAGTATGGACTAGCTAGCCCATGTAAATTAACTTTCAGTCCATCAATTTCATTGAGCCTTTGGCATGCGGTGGCGAGTGCTTCTACCACAATTCGACCAACCACCCAACTGCATTTTTTGGGGCTGGGAATTTTCTTGGGAAGATTTTTCGTCGCCAATTCAATTCTTTCTAAAAAAGCTCTGATACTTCCTACTCCATTTTCTTGCTGGGGGAGATCTTCATAAGCGCTGCGAGCTGGTAAGGATTTGCCAGCAATGAGATACCACTCATCAGATAACCATGCGAAATTAGACCCTATATTTTTTTTGAATTGACTTTGGAGTTTTTCTACTTGATTGATCACTCTTAAAGCACATTCTTTGCTTACTGGTATTAATCCATCATTAGCTGGTCGAAAACGGGTTAAACCAACTGGAACAATTGCTGTTGAAAGAACGACTGGCCAATCACCTTTTGAATATAAGGCGAGGTCTAGCAATGTTTGCTCTAAGGCTTTCCCATCATTCATCCCAGGACAAACTACTACTTGTGCATGTATTTGAAGATCACGCTTATCAAACCAATCGAGTTGTTGCATGAACAACCCTGCGCGTGAGTTCTTTAGCAATTGTGCTCTTAGCTCTGGCTTGGTTGCATGTACAGATACAAAAAGAGGGGATAATTTTTGATTCTCAATCCTTTGCCAATCAGACTCTTTGAGATTAGTAAGAGTGAGATAAGACCCATAAAGGAAACTAAGCCTGTAATCATCATCTTTTAGGTAGAGACTGCTCCTATGGCCTGAAGGTTGCTGATCAATAAAGCAGAAGGGGCAATGGTTATTGCATTGACGCAATCCATCAAATAGAGATTCAGTGAAAACTATGCCAAGGTCATCATCTGGATCTTTTTCAAAATCAATTTGGTGAATTTCCCCGCCACAATCAATTATTTCAAGTTCTATCTCTTCTTCGCTAATCAGAAATTTGTAATCGATTAAGTCTCTTGGTCTAACACCATTAATACTTAAAAGCCTGTCACCAGGTTCAATGCCAAGTTCATCGCCGATTGATCCCGTTGTAACAGATTCCACCAATGCTGGATTGGGCAAATTCATTGCAGAATCATTGTTAAGTGCTGACACTGCTATGTTTTGGGAGGGTTCATTCCACACAGTGAACTCGGGTTCTTGAATTGCCTATGTAGGCATTCTCAACCACCAAATCATCAAACTAATACCAAATAACAATCTATATAGAACAAATATCCAAGTGCTGTTCTTTTGGAGATATTTCAGTAACCAGTCAATGACACTCCATGATACTAATGCTGCAGAGCTTATCCCTACAATTAATGGCAGGATCTCAATAATAGAAAATGATTGGGAATTAAAGGTGTTTTTTAGTTCGACTAACCCTGCAAATGTGATAGCCGGAATCCCCATTAAAAAAGTAAATCTTGCAGCATCATCCCTTTTCCAGCCATACATTAATGCAGTCGTTAGAGTTATTCCTGAACGAGATACTCCTGGAATTAGAGCAAGCACTTGGCCACAACCAATCACCAAGCCATCTTTGCCAGAGATGGATGACAGATTTTTATTTTGATGCCCAACTTTCTCGGAAAGTGCAAGTAATAAGGCCATCAAAATAGAAACAAAACCAATAAAAGGAATACTTCTTATGAAAGAATTTTCGAAATTACTCCAGAATATTTTTATTGACATTCCAGTTATTAAAATTGGGATAGTACCTGTGCATATAGCTATTCCAAGACGAGTATTCTGCTCTCGCCATTGATCGCGCTTCCAGGCCAAGTTGATGCTTTTGAGGATTCCTTTGAGATCAGCTCTGAAGTATGTGACAACTGCGAGGATGCTTCCAAGTTGAAGGAAGGCAGTTAAAGATATTCCAGGGTCTTCCCAACCAAGCAGAATTGGTATGACCTTGAGATGAGCAGTACTGCTGATCGGTAGGAATTCAGTGAGGCCTTGAACAATCCCTAGTGTTAAGTATTGAAGGCAAGCTTCTAATAGATCATGTGCATTGGTGAGTTCAGTCATTAGTACGATCCATTAGGTCAGCCAGGTATTCCAGACAAGGAATTCACAAGGAAATTTCATGAATGCATCATGGTCTTCTAAGGTTCTTGGACTTAATTGAATTGGGGGTGATTAGCCTATCCGCTCACTTAGAACAGTTTCTTCCTTGCCAACAAACTTTGTAGATCAAGAACCTCTGAGAAATTCATTCACAATCAAAGAGCCTTTCAACTTGTCAGACGGCTACTTATCCCAACCAAGTACTTTGCAGTTTTGGGCAAGTGCAATGGTTGTCTTGCCTGTTTTCCTTCAGGCCCCTTGGGTTCATTTGCATCCAATATCAGCTTGTTTATTTACCTTCGTACTTTTGGCTCTTGGGGTGGCGATGGTTCAATTTGGTGGAGAAAAATGGGCTCGAGCGGGTTCTCTATTGGTAGGTGTAAGTGGCAGTTGGCTAGGAGGATGTTTGTTTTGGGGATGGTTACGTGAATACCCTGTAATGCATTTGCCGGTAGAAGCTATTGCAATGCCTTGTGCCTTTGTTGGTTTGGGTACTCGCTGGCGCATTGGTTCTGGCTTTTATTTGTCTTGTTTACTTGGGACAGCCTTTACCGATCTAGTCATGCTATTCACGGGGGTCATGAATGCTTGGCCTGCTGTAGTTCAGGCTTCTTTCCTAGATGCTGCACAACTACTGAATGAAGCAGCCCAACAGCTTTTCTCAATTCAATCAATTTTGTTATTGATTGCTTCGGCCACCTTGATACTCTTTATTTCTAATCAAATGAGACAAAGAGCAATTTTGCACACTCCCTCTGGTAGTACTTGGCTCGTTGCTAGTGCAGCTCTTACGACAACTCTATGGGTGGATGGCCTTTTCTTGTTAACTGCTCTTGTCCAACCACGATTCAGTGGATTGATCTAGAAAAAGCAACTAAGTGAATCTCGTAGCAGAATTATTCAAGATTGGACTTCTTGCTTGTAGATTTGACGAATAATTGTTTTTGTACTCAAGCTTTGTTTTTATTAAATCAATTCAATTAAAAGTAGTGAGTTCAGCATTAGGTATGTGTTTGTAGGTTTATGAGGCCTCCGGTTCTCTCTAGTTCTATACCTCGATGCACTTGGGATGTAGTGGTTATTGGTGCAGGAGCAGCTGGGTTGATGACATGTCTTGAGTTGCCTTCAAATTTGAAGGTTTTATTACTCAATCGCAACGTCAGTAGACATTCTTCTAGTCGTTGGGCGCAGGGCGGAATGGCTGCAGTGACAAGGCAAGAAGACAGTATCGATAGTCATGCTGAAGATACTTTTGGTGCAGGTGCAGGACTCTGTGATGGTGATGCAGTAAGAATGTTTGTCAAAGAAGCTCCGCAATGTGTTCAAAGGCTTGAACGAATTGGGATGGACTTCGATCGTGAATTGGATGAGCTAGCAACCACTATTGAGGCAGCACATAGTCATAGACGTGTTTTGCATGTTCAGGATCGTACTGGCCGAGCATTAGTTCAGGTTCTTGAGGAGCAAGTTGATCAACGCCCTAACCTTTTGCACCGAAGGGGTGTAAGAGTTACTCAGCTCTGGGTTGAATCCGATAGATGTGTTGGTGTGCAGATTCTTGATGGACCTTATCTTCATTGGATTTCTTCTAGATCAGTTGTTTTAGCGACTGGTGGGGGTGGTCATTTATTTGCCAATACGACTAATCCAGCTCAGGCATGTGGAGAAGGAATTGCTTTGGCTTGGCGAGCTGGAGCTGCAATTGAAGATTTGGAATTTGTCCAATTTCACCCAACGGCTTTGCATTTAGCAGAAGGCCCTTGTTTTTTGATTTCTGAGGCTTTACGAGGAGAGGGGGCGCGGCTTGTGGACGGGTTTGGCGATAGCCCAGTTTTGCATCTATCAGGCGGTGACCTTGCACCAAGAGATCAAGTCAGTAGAGCTCTTGTTCAGGCTATGGAGCGACAAAATGTCAATTTTATGGGACTAGATATTAGGAATATCCCTTCAGAGCAATTTCAGGCTCATTTCCCCACAATTCTTCAGCGTTGTAAAGGGCTTGGCTTAGACCCCTACAAGAATTTAATTCCGGTTGCTCCTGCTGCTCATTATTGGATGGGTGGTGTGGCGACTAATTTGCAAGCTGAAACTAATATCAAAGGTCTTTTTGCAGTTGGAGAGATTGCTTGTACTGGATTGCATGGAGCCAACAGATTGGCAAGTAACTCACTAATGGAATGCTTAGTTTTTGCAAGAAAGCTTGCAGCCATTGAACTTCCTGATTTTGCTCTCTCAGAAGATTTTTCCCAGCACATAATTTCTAACGATTGTTCGTTGTCTTTGTCAGGTCAATTAAAGGCAGCTTCTTTAAAGGTGGCCATTCAGGAGTTGCGTGAATTGTGTTGGCGTGAGGCAGGTGTGAATCGTTCATCGGAGGGAATGCAACGCGCATTGAGAGTTATTCGCAAAGATTCTGAAGATTTGGCTTCACAACCTTTACTGAATCTTATTAACAATCAATCAAAGGACTTATGTACACACTTTGCTGAAAACTCACGTAGAGATCTAAACCTTCTTTTGGATTTAAGCAATAGACAATTGGTTACCAAATTATTACTCGAAGCTTGTTTATTCCGTCGTGAAAGTCGAGGCGGTCATTTTAGAAAAGACGTTCCTGCATCTTTACCATATTGGGAATGCCATTCCCGTCAAAAGCTTGGCCAAGGAATCAGTACTCGTTTAGTTAAGGATTGAAAACTCGTTAGAAATTTTTGGATCCTTGATAGTCACTTAAATCAGCTAACTCTTGTAGTGATTGAATTCCAGACTCAAATCTTCCATTTATCTCCCATGTTGGATAACCAGTTATTCCTTTTCGCTCGCATAATGAACTTTGACTATCTTTACCATCTTTTGCGCATTCAACTATGACCAGCTCTGAGACAGCTTCTTGACCAAACATTTCTTTTTGCTCATGACAGTGAGGGCACCAAAATGCGCTGTACATAACAACTCCATTTAATCGGAGATGCTTTGCTAATTGAATGTCTTCTTTTGTGCTCTTTGTTTCTACTGGCGGTGAAACACCTTCAAGATTAGAGAAATTTAAAGAGGTTTTGTTCTCTGTTGCGGAAGCCCATATAAAACCTCCTAATAAGACGGCCAATATAAGAAGAAATCCACGAAAAAATAGTTCGCCAGGCTCTTCCCACCCTCCACCAATAATGGTTAAGACTAATAGTGTTATAGAGATCAAAGCTGATAATGCACAGAAGAAACAAAATGCTTTGATCTTAAATATCATTAAGCCAATGAGGATCAAGCTGAAACCAGCCATTCCACAGGAAATTACAAATAACCCCCACCATGTTTTGCGTGATAGATCATTTTTATTTTCTGAAATGCCTGGCAGTAAAGGCAGCACCGCCATTAATAGAATGGCTAGGTAACTTATTAAGCCAAAGAAAGATAATGGTAGTGCCCCACCATTGCCAATCATGACTGTGCCCCAAGCGCTATTTAGAACTTTGTCGCACCCTTCCGCTCCTCCAGGACATGACAATGCTCCTAACCATCCCCATCTATGGAAGGTAATTGAACCTGTATCAATTACTCCAATTGTGGAAAGGATTGCCATGGCAACTCTTGTCCATTTGAACCCTTGATGTTGACGTCGCCGACTTTTCAGGCGTGTTGTACCCATGTTCTATTCAGATTATTTTCCAATTCTGGCAGTTTTGCTAAAGCACTGCTTGTAGATATGGTGAATGCAAGTAAATTTTTTTTCTCTTTCCAGTAGTTTGACCTTTGAATTAATGAACCGGTTTGAACCTCACCAAGAATTGCTGCCAAATTACGAACATATAAATACAGACAAACCATCAGTTGCATTTGCTCATTTGGGCTGCGAGAAAAATCGTGTTGATACAGAGCATATGCTTGGTTTGCTAAGAGAAGCAGGGTATGAAGTGAGGAGTAATGAGAAAGAAGCTGCTGTTGTTGTAATCAATACTTGTAGTTTTATTCAAGAGGCAAGAGAAGAATCTGTACGAACACTTGTTGAGCTCGCAGCTCAAGGCAAAGAGTTAATTATTGCTGGCTGTTTGGCGCAACACTTTCAAGAGGAGTTGCTGGATTCACTTCCAGAAGCTAAGGCAGTTGTTGGAACAGGTGATTATCAACATATTGTTGAGGTGCTTCAAAGAGTTGAAGCAGGAGAACGGGTAAACAAAGTGAGTAAAAACCCGACTTTCCTAGGGGATGAAAATCTTCCGCGTTATCGAACCACAGCTCATGCTGTTGCTTATTTAAAGGTCGCAGAAGGCTGTGATTATCGTTGTGCGTTTTGCATTATTCCCAAACTTCGAGGAGATCAGCGTAGTAGATCAATTGAGTCAATAGTTGCTGAGGCGCATCAACTTGCTGAACAGGGTGTAAAGGAGCTGATTTTGATCAGCCAGATAACCACTAACTATGGGATAGATCTTTATGGAGTACCTTCTCTGGCAAAGCTTCTTAGGGAACTTGGGGAAGTAAATATTCCTTGGATTCGTGTCCATTATGCGTACCCGACTGGCTTAACAGCAGATGTTTTAGATGCTTTCAGAGAAGTACCAAATATTTTGCCCTATCTAGATTTACCTTTGCAGCATAGTCATCCAGATGTATTGAAGGCTATGAATCGTCCTTGGCAATTGAATTGGAATTCTTTGCTACTAGACCAAATTCGAGAGCAGTTACCAGATGCGGTTTTACGCACGACTTTGATTGTGGGCTTTCCAGGTGAAACGCAAAAGCATTTTGATCACCTTGCTTCTTTTATAAAAAAACAATGCTTTGATCATGTGGGTGTATTCACTTTTTCTGCTGAGGATGGAACAAAAGCTGCCACTTTGCCCGATCAAGTCGCTCCGGATTTGGCACTTGCGCGCAAAGATAAATTAATTAGCATTCAGCAGCCTATTGCAGAAGCAAGGAATCGCAGTTGTATAGGACGCACGGTAGATGTATTGGTTGAGCAAATAAATTTTCAAACTCGAACAGCAGTTGGACGTTGTGGCCGTTTTGCTCCCGAAGTGGATGGAGAAGTTCGTTTGCAACTTGGATTGGATGAATTAAATATCAAAGAGGGGATGATGGTTCCTGCTTTGATTACAGGAGCCGATTTATATGATTTGACTGGAGAATTGGTTGGAGTACAAGCTTTGATTGATTCTTGTAGAAAGTAGTGCCAAGAAATCATCCAAATGTCTTCACAAAGCCTGATCAACAAAGTCGCCCATTAAAAATGGTACTTTCTTGATTCTCCATAGGCAACTTCACTTGATGGCGCGCCTAGGGTCGGATCTTTTGGAGGTTTAGATTAATTTGACAGCTTTGAGGACTTTGTTAATAGCCAAAGCAGCTACCAGTCCACTACCAACTATTGCGAGGTAAAAAAGTACTCCCATTTCAAAAAAATCGTTCCTATCTATTACATCAGATAGTTCGTTCCAGATGGGAAAAAAATCGACTTCTTAATCCTGAATGTATTGCTTTGTATGTACTAGGCAATATTGAGCTTTTTGTAGCTCTCGACCCAAATAAAGAGCGTGATCAATTTTGCTTAGTAAGTATGGGCCATTTCCTTCTGTGAGTTGGATCCCAACGTCTTTAGCACTTTTGCCACGAAAGACCCTTGTGGGAGTTCTTTTCTGCTCTTCTTTGCATCCAATTGGTTTCCCTGTCTCTTTATCGGTGGCTCTGCCATCGCTGTCAATATCATTTGCATAATGTTCTACTATCAGCTCTTTAGCTGTTAAATCTAACTTGATCAAGAAATAGCCACTTGGATCAAGTGATATAAATCGTTGTGAGAGCTTCTCGTCAAGAAGGCTAATGCTCTCAACCGCATCGTCATTGATGCTGCCTGTCTCGCTCATATCTTGAACCCATCAACGAAGTGTCTATATTGATTATAAGTCGACACTTCTTATGTACTGATAAGGGTTCATGGATTAATTATTTATAAAACGATTGTTTTATTGGATGGCTATTCAGGTACAGTTGCTTTCTTTTTTTTGGCATAGAATTTGCTACGATAAATAATTACAAAAACCAAAAATGATCCAATTGCGGTAGGTGGATGATAAGCCCACAAGTGGCTAAAGTTGATAATTTCGACTGCTGACATTTAAGCTCTCAAATCCACATTAATTATTAATCAGTTATCAACCTTTTCAAGTAAGAGACTTTAGCTTTAAAAGTAACATCTATTACCATTTCTAATGTCATTTGAACCTTGAAGAGCATGAACTATTTATTTCTTGAATCTCTCTGAGGGTTTTCACTATACTTACTTTGACCAGATTTTATGACTAGGCTATTGGGATGAAAGAGTAGGGCTTTTTATTCTAAAAGGAAGGTCATTATTAGATGCTTCAATTTCTTGGATCATTAGCTTATTGACTTTTATAAGCCAACTATTGATTAAGGTATCCATTGTTTTGTTATACCATCTATGCATACTTATATTTTCTTGTGCAATAAACCCTCTTCTTTTTTTATGAGTACCGCCAGCGCCAGGGTCAAATTCCTTAATGCCTTGATTTAAGGCCCAATGAATAGGAGCATAATAGCAAACTTCAAAATGTAGATATTTAATTTCTTCTTTAGCTCCCCAATATCTGCCCCAAAGTTTCCTATTACCTCTCACACATAAAGACATTGCAATAGGGTTTTGGGGGCTCGTACGATGAGCACTGAAAAGTACTATATTATTTCTTAGCTTTGGACTGGAAAGTTTTTGAAAAAATTCCTTAGATAAATACTTGCTTCCCCATATGCCCCAGCGAGCACAATGCTCCTCATATAAATCATGCATAATATTCATTATCTCTTGGCTTATCTCACAACCTGTTAGTGCACTAACCTTTATTCCAGATTTCTCAATAGCTTTTCTTTCTTTTCGTATATTTTTTCTTTGATTTGTATTGAATCGTTGAAGATAATCTGAGAAGCTCTTCGAATCTTCTGCAAACCATAAGCTTTTTTTGTTTACCCACTTAGAACACTTGCTAGCTTCTGCAAGGGAACTCCACTCAGAATCTACATATAGAAAATTACAACTTAATACCTGATTTGATGATGCAAATCTATCTATGCAATCCATCATTAAAGCTGTTATCTTTATCTTATCCTCATCTTGGGCGTAGAGGAAGCGATAACCTTCTACAGGACTTAATGGACTCATTCCTACTAATTTAGGATAATAGTTTAGGCCTAGTTGCCCTGCTAAGTTTGTAAAGACTTGATCGAAAATAAATTCACCATAACTATGGACTTTTAAATACAAAGGAGCAAAAGCTACAGGAGATTGGTCTCTCCATATGCCTAAATGAATAGGTTGCCAACCTTGCTTTTCACAGATGCTCTCTGAATCTTCAAGTGCCTTCAGCCAATTCCATTCGTAAAATGGATTTACTTTTCTTTGGGTTAGAATATCCCAATCATCCTCTGTTATTTCATTAATCGATGTGTGCCAGCGAGCTATTAAATTAGCCATTAAAAGGTCGTTGATTTATGTGAAGTCATTAACATAAACCTCTCCTATATACCATAGTGATTTTGTAGAAATTTACTTTCTCCTGGTTTGAACTTACCTATATCAATCTCGCCAGATGATTGTATGGCACGATTGCGAACATAATGAAGCAAGAATTCACTCTCTCCTAGGTTTTTACTTGCTTTTAATTCCCAAGAATTTCGTTGAGATAATGTTTGAGGGAGTTGAGTTGGCTCAGCAGAAACCCATGTATATTTACCACCAATAATTTTAGGAGTGAAAGTCAGTTGCAACTCATCTACTTGATCGACTGCCAGTAATGAGCTTACGAGTTGAGCTCCTCCTAGCAATACTAAACGTGATAAACCCGCTTGTTCAAGTTGAGCAAGAGTTGAGGGCCAAGTTTCTTTCAGGCAGAATTTACGATCGTATTTTAATGACTCGGAAGTTTCGGCTAATGCGTCTTCTGGACTCATGATCCATTTTTGTATTGGTTGATTAAAGAAAGGCCAGTTGGCGCAAAAATCTTTTTGGCTGCTAACAACTACAGAAATGGGCTGTTTTGACCGCCCTTCAGATTCTCTTTTTTTTAGTAATTGAGGATTGTGGATTAGACAGGTATTTTTATGTGCACGTAGCGTTCCTCCTCCTACCAGAGTTCCGTCGGACCAGGCAAGTGCCTCTTCGAGCATTTGCCTGTCATTAAATCCACCTAAGGTGGTTTTCCCACCATTTGGGAATGCAAGGCGGCCATCAAGGCTAATTGCTAAAACGAGTCTTACCCATGGCATCTTTGAAAAGTTTCTTAGTTGTTGGCCATGCTTTCTAAGATCTCTGGAATCACATTTAATTTTGGACTTTCTGCATAGACTTCTGCTGCATTATTGGGACTTTCTTGTAGGCGAATTTTGTGAAGACTGGCACCAATAGCTTTGATAGGTTTTGCTAAACGATCAGAAATGTAAAGAGCAATATTCTCTGCAGTTGGAACACATTTAGCAAAATAGGGTATGTCTTTATTTAGATGTGTGTGATCCAAAGGTTCGATGACTAAATCTTCAACTAAACATTGCAGGGCTGACAGATCACAAATCATTCCTGTTCTTTCATTGATCGGGCCACGCACTGTCACATCTACTAAATAGTTGTGCCCGTGGCCATTGGGCCTTGCACATTTTCCGTAGATCTTTTCATTTTCTTCTTGAGTCAGCTCTTCTTTTGCTAATCGATGCGCAGCGGCGAAATGAGTGCGAATAGTGAGGTAGGCATCCATGGAATTTCCTAAATAATCAGCCCAAAGGCGTGGTTGTTCATATAGGCGCAAGGCCACAATGGGTAAATAAGCTTTAAGACGGATCCACATGATTCGAACTAAAGCTTCTGTTGTTGGCAAGCAACCTTTTGCTTGTGTTACGTCAAATTCTGGCCAAGCTTCATTTAGGAAGCGAAAGTCCAGTTGATCGGTAATCTCTCGACGGATGCATTGCTTCACATCTGAGAGGTTGAGCACCATGCCATCTGAATTAAGTCCTCCAGCTATAGAGATGATCAATTCGTAGTTGTGACCATGACCTGGAGCTAGCGAACATGCACCAAATTGCGCGGCATTGTCATCTTGTGATAATTCAGGTAGCCAATACCTATGACTAGCACTGAAATGAGCACGTCTGGTGATAAGACAGTTGCGACCTTGGCCATGCTGTGCTTTGGATGAAATTTCAGTCATGGTTTGCACAGACTGCTTCTCATCTTAATTGTCTCTAATAGCTTCTGTTTTATGACGTATTTATTTAGCTCTGATCTTCTGAAGTCCAGACTTGGAGGACGTAACCTTTACCTAGTGGGGATGATGGGAGCAGGTAAGAGTTGTACAGGCCCTTATTTAGCCAAACAACTTTCTTATAGTTTTGTTGATTCGGATCAAATCATTGAAGAAAGTTGTGGTCAACCTATTTCTCATATCTTTAAGGAGGATGGTGAAGAGGCTTTTCGCGATGTTGAGTCACAAGTTTTAAATGTTATCGGTCAACGGCACTCATTAGTTGTTGGTACTGGTGGGGGATTAGTTACCAGACCTGAAAATTGGGGTGTGCTTCATCAAGGGATTGTGATTTGGATTGATCCAGGTTTGAATCGATTGTTTTCAAGGTTGAAAACTGATTCAGGGAATCGTCCTTTGCTAAATAAGCATGATTCGTTTGAGGCTTTTGAATCTCTTTTGACTCAACGTGAAAAGTATTACGTTGAGGCTGATTTGCATGTAAAAGTAGGTGATGAAGGACCAGAAGAAGTTGCAAACTTAATTTTGAGGGATTTGCCAGCAATACTTAAAGAGGAGGAGGGTCCAAGCGCACCGCAAACCACTGCAAAGTAAACCCAGGCTTGATTTCCAAATCACATGCAATATCTAGTAATCGCTCAGCAGCGGCAGAAATTGATGGTTGGTCTTGAAGATCTTGCGGAAGCTGATCTAATAAATCTAACCAATTTATTAACCAAACCTTTGTTTCTTCGGCGCTAAGGAACTTTTCAGGTTTGTCTGGCTCCATGACTATGTAGTGATCACAGGCATGAATTAGAGGGTTTGACATGAAAATCGTCGCTTATTAATATTTTTTGATGTCATTAGATCTTCACTTTTACCATGATCCACAGCTCACCTGATTAGTTAATTGAAATATTTCACGGTTCTGGATTTGATAACAGTGCTGTTTTTTTAAAGCTTCACCTTATAACAAGGGATCCTCATGTATATATCTGTCACAAAGTTGGACTGCACTCAATTTAAAACTCGCATTTTCAGAGGAGAAATATTGCGAATTGGTTAATTCAAGGGGCTCTTTCCATTAAGTTGTATGTGGGGGTAAGCCTTTATAACTATTTCTACTTTTCAACGAAAGTCGAATGATGAATTGAATTTTTCTAGCCCTCTGTTTGCCTCCCAAAAAGAGGCAGATTAATTATCAACATCTGAAGCCAGCTATTAAGCAATGGGTGAGTTTTTTGCAAATGTCTTGAGGTATCCCAAATACCTGATAACTATAATTCTTGGAGTCTTTGCTGCCTTTTTAGAACCTTTAGTTCGACGAAGTCGCAATCCTGTAACTGCCATATCACTTATTGGGGCGATGATTAGTGGTTTGCTAACGCTTGTGTTTATTGTGCGAGCAATGGTTTTTCCAGTACCTTTTACTTAGATATGACTCAGGGACGCCGGGTCGCACGAGTGGCTGCACTAATTCGTAGAGAGGTTAGTCAACTCTTAATAAATGGGATTAGAGATGAGAGAGTCCAGTTAGCAATGATCACAATTACTGAGGTAGAGGTTTCAGGAGACTTGCAGCACTGCAAAATTTTTGTCAGCATTCTTGGCGAAGAAAATAAGAAAAATCTGGTTATGTCTGGCTTAAATGCTGCTACTGGGTTTCTTCGAGGTGAGTTGGGTCGAAATTTGCACTTAAGACGTGCTCCAGAGATTGTTTTTCAATTAGATAAAGGCATAGAAAAGGGGACTTCAGTGCTCAATTTGCTTGAACGCCTTGAAGAAGAAAGGAAAACTCGCGAAGATATTTCTCCTTCGTTGGATTTGGAGACGTGATTGCTTTGCCAGAAAGCGATTTGCGCCAGCGTGTCGCGGAACTTTTGGTTATTCGATCTAGTGGCCATTTATATGATTCTCAACGCGAATATCCTGAATGGGAATTAAAAAATAATGAACTTAAAAGGCTATTAGGTGAAGGCGTAGGAGGTGTCATTTTTGTTGGGGGCTCTTCCAATGAATTAGCCCAACGGATCAAGAGCTTGAGAAGTTGGTCTCCTAAATCGCTCCTTCTCTGTGCAGATGTTGAGGAAGGCTTTGGTCAGCGCTTTGGAGGAGGGACATGGTTAGTGCCACCTTTGTCTGTTGGACAGATTTTTCGTAGAGATTCTAAGAAAGCTATTGCGTTTGCTGAGGAATATGGGCGTTGCACAGGCTTTCAAGCGCGTACTTGTGGGCTGAATTGGGTGCTTGCTCCAGTTTGCGATATAAACAGCAACCCCACTAACCCTGTTATTAATGTGCGGGCCTGGGGTGAGGATGCGGATACTGTTTCAGCTCTGACTTCCGCTTTCTACAAAGGACTTGCTTCTCAAGGTGTTCTTGCATGTGCAAAACACTTTCCAGGACATGGTGATACTTCTGTTGATTCTCATTTGGAATTACCAGTTCTTGCACATGATTTAAGAAGGTTGG
>MDTE01104432.1_pt1 | contig 19924 bp, 23 predicted proteins | sample 811231 | NCBI WGS metagenome assembly MDTE01 (sample SAMN05326651, study PRJNA326480) | marine metagenome | isolation source: seawater | place: Indian Ocean: Red Sea | collected 2010 | reverse complement strand
AATGATTGAAAAAAGTAAAAAAGCTTTAAAATCTACCCCATTTAAGGGGAAGATTTCAAATTTTTAAACTATATATTTTATTTAAATTTAACAAAACTTTTTGTAATTCTTTTAAAAAAATTTCTGCTTTATTGAATTTTTGCTTTTCAATCAAACTTATAATTTTCTTAACTTTTAGATTTTGTGTTTTTTAACTTGCTTAAATATCAGATTTTAAATTTTTCACTCCAATTGATTTAAGAAAGCTTTCAATTTTTTTCTTATCTTTATAAGATATTTTTTTTGAATTTGAATATTCATTGAGAATATCTTGCCATGTTGCAAGGTGTAGCACCTTTATTTTTTTTTTTTTAATCTTAAAATAATCTATGTTTATTCCATAATTAAATACTACAAAAATCATATTAATTTTGGCTTTTACCTTAAGAATTGATTCTATAAATTTCACTTTACTCCCACCATCTGTTATTAAATCTTCAACTAAAAGAACATTTTCTTTCGGTTTTATTATTCCCTCAATCTGTGAGTTTTTCCCAAATTTTTTTTTCTCTTTCCTTATATAACAAAGTGGTAAATTCATTTTTTGTGAGATAAATGAGGCAAAAGGAATACCAGCAGACTCGCCCCCCGCAATATTTTTTATATTTGAAAATTCTCTTTCTTTTTTTATTTTTTGAATAGCAAAGTTAATAATTTTTTCTCTTTCCTTGGGAAATGAGATCAATCTTCTACAATCACAGTAAATAGGACTTTTTTTCCCAGATGTAAGTAAGAATTGTTTTTTCAGACTAATATCTACACATTTTGTTTCAATTAAAATCTTAGCAGTTAAAGATGAAATATTTTTTTTTGTCATTATTTGAGTATTAGTTTATTAATTAAAAAAAATCTAGGTTATTTAAATAATATTTTATTGTTTTGTAACTAGAACATCGGTAATTAAAATGTTAGATCAGGAATTAATTAAATTTTTAGTAATTTGGATAAATGAAAATACGACGTACAACGGAACTTTAGACAATTTAGAGATTATAAGTTTATCATTAGAAGATTTACAATTCAAAGCTTGTAGAGGAAAATGCCCAATTTTGGCTTTCTTTTCAGAGCCAAATATTATTTATATAGCGAAGCTTGATTTTGATGATTTATGTAATCAGTCAATTTTATTACACGAAATGATTCATGTATTTCAATATTTAAATGGAGATGAGATGCAAAATATTTTTAGAGAGAATGAGGCCTATGAAATTCAAAATAAGTTTTTGATTGAAGAATCATTAAATGATGATTTTTTTCAAAAATTGAATTTAAAAAAATGTAGATCAATGCAATCAAATGTTTTAAAGTAAATTTTATGGCTGATTATAAAACAGATTTAGAAATAGCAAGAGAAGCAAACAAAAAAAAGATATTAGATCTTGCAGAAAGTAAACTTTCAGTAAGTCATGATAGTTTAGTTCCTTATGGTCACTATAAGGCAAAAATTAATGAAATGGGTTTGCAAGATCTTGAAAAAAAAAATGACGGAAAGTTAATACTTGTTACTGCAATGACCCCAACAACTGCTGGGGAGGGAAAAACTACCACATCAGTTGGTTTAACAGATGGATTAAATTTTATTGGAAAAAATGCTATGGTTGCTTTGAGAGAACCTAGCCTTGGCCCTTGTTTTGGAATGAAGGGAGGGGCTGCAGGAGGAGGTTATGCTCAAGTTGTACCTATGGAAGATATTAATCTTCATTTTACCGGAGACTTTCACGCCATTACATCAGCTCATATGCTCCTTTCAGCAATGATTGATAATCATATTTATTGGGGTTTAGAACCATCAGTTGATTCAAGAAGAGTTGCCTGGAGAAGAGTTGTTGACATGAATGATAGAGCTCTTCGTACAATCGTAAACTCTTTGGGTGGAGTGTCTAACGGGTTTTCAAGAGAAGATGGTTTTGATATCACTGTTGCATCTGAAATAATGGCAATTTTTTGTTTATCAAACAGTTTTGAAGATCTTCAAAAACGTTTAGGTAAGATTATAGTAGCTCAATCTAGAAAACTAGAACCCATCTTTAGCAAAGATATTAGGGCTGATGGAGCAATGTCAGTTCTTTTAAAAGATGCATTGCAACCAAACCTGGTACAAACATTAGAAAATAATCTTGCATTCATACATGGAGGACCATTTGCTAATATTGCACATGGTTGCAATACTGTTATAGCAACAAAAACAGCATTAAAATTAGCAGATTATGTTGTTACTGAGGCAGGATTTGGTGCAGATCTTGGAGCTGAAAAGTTTTTAAATATTAAATGCAGAAAATCTGGCTTAGAACCAAGTTGTGCAGTTGTTGTAGCTACAGTAAGAGCCTTAAAATTACATGGTAATGCAGACCCTAAAGATTTAGGTACTGAAGATCTTGATGCGTTAGAATCAGGTCTTCCAAATTTGTTAAGACATCTAGAAAATTTGTCTAAATTCAACCTACCCACAGTTGTTGCTCTCAATAGATTTCCTACAGATACTGAAAATGAAATAATGAAAGTTCAGGAAGTTTGCAATAATTCTGGAGTAAATGCAGTTTTAGCTGAGCATTGGGCCAAAGGAGGAGAGGGCGCAGCAAAATTAGCTGAAGAGGTTGTTAAGATAATTGACAATAATAATGATAAAATGAATTTTTTATATGATGATGGAGATTCAACAGAAGAAAAAATTAATAAGATTGCCAAAGAAATTTACAGGGCCAAAGATGTTACTTTTTCTGCTCAAGCAAAAAAGAAGTTAGATGAGATAAGTAACCAAGGTTTTAATAATTTTCCAGTATGTATGGCTAAAACTCAATATAGTTTTTCGACTGATGCAACAAAAAAATGTGCTCCTAATGATCATTCACTAAATGTAAGGGAAATAAGAATATCAGCTGGAGCAGAATTTATTGTAGCTATTGCAGGTGATATTATGACAATGCCGGGTTTACCTAAAAAACCAGCAGCATATGAAGTTTGTGTTGACTCTAACGGCAATATTCAGGGTTTGTTTTAAATTAAGCTTTTATAAAGCTTTAAAAACTCTTTCGATATTATTTCATCGGAAAATTTTTTTTCTACTAACTGAATACTATTGTTTCCAAATTTTTTTTGTATTTTATAGTCATATAAAATCCTCTCAATTGCAGAGGAAAGGTGTGAAGAACTCCTAGCAGGAACTAGTAAACCATTATAATTTTCAATACATATTTCTCTGCAACCAGGAACATCAGTTGCTATTATTGGAAGTCCACAGCTTGCTGCTTCTAATAAACTCTTGGGTAATCCTTCTCTATATGAAGGTAAAATAGAAATTCTTGATTTTTGGAGGTATGGTAAAACGTTTGTTACTTTTTTTTTCCATATAATCAATCCTTTTGATTGCCACTTTATTATTTCTCTATCCTTAATTGAGGCTAAATTATGAGGGTCGGGATTTCCTAAAATAAGAAGCTTTATATTTAATCCTTTTTTCTTAAGATCTTTCAATGCATTTATGAGTTCATATATACCCTTATGGATTAGAAGTCTGGAATGAAGTATAAGGTCATAAACTTTTTTTTTATTTTTTTGTCTAAATTTTTTATTATCTACTCCAGACCCACTTATTATTTGATATCTAATATTTTTTAAAATTGAATTATTTAAAAAATATTTCAAATCATCCTTATTTTGGAAAACAAAAAATGAGTTTTTTTTTGATATAAAAACTTTTAAAAGAGTCAAATAAATAAATTTTATAATTTTGTCTAGTTTCCTTTTTGATAAAAATAAATAACCTAGTCCAACAACACAAAATATAAAACTTGTTTTGGTAAAAAGTCTAGAAATTAATGATGCAAAAAGTATTGGTTTTAAGGCTATACATTGAATTATATCAGGTTTTTCTTTAAAAATAATTTTTAAAAAGAATATTAGAGTCAATAAATTTGAAAAGAAGTTTAGTGATTTTCTATTAAAATTTAACTCGTAGGTTTTGAAACCATAGGATTTTATTTTTTTATCGAAGTTAGAAAATTTTGTTACAATTGAAACGTCAAAATTATTTTTTTTTGCTTCTAAAGCCTGCGATAATTTGTGAGTTAAAAAATATTCGTCCTCACTTATAAAATATAAAAGTTTACATTTTTTCATCAATATATAAATAATAAATTATGATCTATTATATAATTTTAGCAATAATTATAATTACAATTGTTTTAGTCAAATTAGTAGAATTGATTCATGTTCCTCACGAGAAATTTAGAAAATACATTAAATTAGTATTTATTTCACTAATCATCTTGATTATTCTCTCACTTGTCAGATTTTTTCCTGCAATAATTGGAGCTATTCCAGGTGTAATTTTAGTTTTTTACCGGTGGCGATTTTTGATTTCTATTTTGTCAAAACTTTTTTTAAATAGAAGAAAAAAACCCTTTAATTCATCATCCAATATGTCAAAAAAAGAAGCTTTGGAAATACTAGGATTAAATGATGGTGCATCAAGAAAAGAGATTTTAGAAAGTTATAATAAGCTCATTAAGAAAAATCACCCAGATTTAGGAGGCTCTGATTGGATAATGAAAAGACTTAATCAAGCACGAGATACTCTTTTAGGTTGAGATTTTTTTTTTTTAAATTAATCTAAATCATTTGATATGAATAAGATAACCAAAGCAATTTTCCCTGTGGCGGGACTAGGTACTAGATTTTTACCAGCGACTAAATCTATTCCTAAAGAAATGTTGACAATTCTTGACAGACCAATTCTTGAATGGGCAGTTATTGAAGCAAATAAAGCTGGTATCAAAGAGATGATTTTTGTAATTTCATCTAAAAAGAAAAAAATTTTAGATCATTTTAAAAATTCAAAAATACTTGAGTCTATGCTAAAGAAGAAGAAAAAAAATGATCAATTATCATTAATTTCTTCTCAATCTAGACTTGGAAAGTTTTCTTATGTTCTTCAGGAAGAACCTAAAGGTCTGGGTCATGCAGTCTGGTGTGCTAGAAAAAAAATTAATAAAGATGAAATGTTCGCAGTTATTTTGCCTGATGACATAATTCTATCAAAAAAACCAGTTATTCAACAGTTAATTGAAGCACACAAAAAAACAAGTGGTTCGATTATAGGTTTAGAGGAGGTACCTAAAAAAGAAGTTTATAAATATGGTATTGTTAAAAAAAAAAGTGACTTTGGTAAGTTGTGTTCAATAAATAATATTGTAGAAAAACCTGATGTAAAACAAGCACCTTCCAATTTATCTGTTATTGGAAGATATATATTGCACTCAAAAATATTTGATTACCTCTCTCTTCAAAGAAAGGGACACGGTGATGAAATACAATTAACTGATGCTTTAAATACTTTAGTCGAACCTAACGGTCTATATGGTTATAAGTTTGATGGACAAAGATTTGATTGTGGTGGTAAATTAGGATTTGTTAAAGCAAATATTTTTTTTGGTTTACATGACAATGAAATTAAGAAAGACTTGGAAAAAATAATAATTAATTTATGAAAATAACTATTATAGGTACTGGTTATGTTGGTCTTGTTTCTGGGACATGCTTTGCTGAATTTGGTGTAAATGTTACTTGCATAGACAAAGACAAAGATAAAATAAAAAAACTTCAAAAAGGTATAATTCCAATTTTTGAACCAGGTTTAAAGGATCTAGTAAATAAAAATTTGGATCAAAAAAGGCTTTCCTTTGATACTGATCTCAAAAATGGTATTAAAAATTCAGCTGCAATATTTATTGCTGTTGGCACACCATCTAGAAGAGGAGATGGTCATGCTGACTTAAGTTTTGTTTATTCGGCAGCTAAAGAAATTGCAAAGTTTTTAGAAGCTAATTCTATAGTAGTAAATAAATCTACAGTTCCCATTGGTACTGGAAAAAAGGTTTTTGAAATTATTAGAAAAATCAGACCAAATTTAAAATTTGATGTAGCTTCTAACCCTGAATTTTTAAGAGAAGGTTCTGCGATTAATGATTTTATGAGGCCAGATAGAGTTGTGATTGGATGTGAAAGTGAAAATGCAAAAAAAATACTTAAAGAACTTTACAGGCCTCTTTATTTATTAGAAACACCAATATTATTCACTAAGATTGAAACAGCGGAATTGATAAAGTACGCTGCAAATTCCTTTCTAGCTACAAAAATTACTTTTATAAATGAAATTTCCGATCTATGTGAAAAAGTTGGTGCTAATGTTTCTGATGTATCTATAGGAATTGGTTTAGACGGAAGAATTGGAAAAAAGTTTTTACACCCCGGCCCAGGGTATGGTGGATCTTGTTTTCCAAAAGACACACTAGCACTTGTTAGAACAGCACAAGATGCCCGATCTCCATTAAATCTTGTTGAACAAGTTGTAGAAAGTAATAAGAAAAGAAAAAAAAATATTTATAAAAAAATTTTAAATTGTCTAAAAAAAATAAAAAATCCCAGTGTAACAATTTTAGGTCTCACTTTTAAGCCAAATACTGATGATATGAGAGATAGCCCTAGTTTAGATATTATACCGGCATTAATGAAAAAAGGTTGTAAAGTAAATGTATTTGATCCAGAAGGGATGAGTGAAGCAAAAAAAAGTTTCGGTTCTCTTTCAAAAAAGATTAATTGGTTTAAAGATTCGTATTCAGCATGCAGTGGATCAAATGCAGTTGTTATTCTTACAGAATGGAATGAATTTAGGGCATTAGATCTAAAAAAGATAAAAAGAAAATTGATAACACCTATTCTTATTGACCTAAGGAATATTTATAAACCTGAAGAAATGAAAAGAATTGGAGTGCAATATTATTCTATTGGAAGACCACTAAAATGAAGAGTCATTTATTCAATGACACAATAATTAGATCCTATGATATCAGAGGAGTTTATAACAAAACTCTCAAAGACATTGATGCAAGAGTAATTGGAAACATTTTTGGTTTAATAGCCGGAAAAAAAAGCACTATTAATGTCGGCTATGATGGTAGAGTGTCATCAATTAATCTTAAAGAGGAATTAATTAAAGGATTGCTCGAATCGGGTGTTAATGTAAATGAAATAGGTTTAGGACCAACTCCTATGATGTATTTTTCATGTTTTTATACAAAATCAGAAGGTGGTATAATGGTTACTGGTTCTCATAACCCAAAGGATCATAATGGTTTCAAGTTTGTATTAGATAATTTGCCATTTTACGGTGAAGATTTAAAAGAACTTGAAAAACTTGCTAAAAATTATTCTCTACCAAAAAATAATGGTAAAAAAAAAATTATTGATCTATCTGATAAATATATAAAAAGATTAACTCGAGACTTAAAACAGAAAAAAAAAATAAATATAGTTTGGGATTCGGGAAATGGTTCTGCAGGAACAATAATGAAAGAAATTTCAAAAAAAATAGATGGGAAATCAATTCTCTTATTCGATGATATTGACGGAAACTTTCCTAACCATCATCCTGACCCATCGGAAAAATGTAATTTAACCTTTTGTATAGATGAAATTAAACGAAATAATTTTGATTTAGGAATTGCTTTTGATGGTGACGGTGACAGAATTGGTGTTATAGATGAAAAAGGCAATGTATTATCGGGTGATGAATTACTTCTAATTTTTGCAAAAAATTTATTAAAAAATGAAAAAGTAAAGATCATAGGTGATGTGAAATGTAGCCAGGTACTTTTTGATGAAATTGAAAAAATGGGAGGCAAATCTATAATGTCTCAGACCGGTCATAGTCATATTAAGGTTAATATGAAGAAACATTCTGCTAAATTAGCAGGAGAAATGAGTGGACATATTTTTTTTGCAGACAAATATTTTGGCTTTGATGATGCTTTATATGCTTCAATAAGAATAATAGATATATTGACAAACACTGATTTAACACTTTCTGAATTAATTAAATCAGTTCCTAAAGTTTTTAATACTCCAGAAATAAGAATTGATTGTGATGATAAAGAGAAATTTTCGATTATTCAAAAAGTATCAGAAAATTTAATAAAATCTGGAAAAGAAATAATAAATATTGACGGAGTAAGAGTAAAAAATCATGATGGATGGTGGCTACTAAGAGCATCAAATACACAACCAGTTTTAGTTTTGAGATGTGAATCACTAAGTAAGAAAGGACTAGAATTCCAGATATCATCTGTGAAAGATGAATTAGGAAAAATTAATAAGTTACTTTCGAATAAAATTATAGCTTGAAAATATAAAATAATTTTTTTACTTTTATATTATTGAAAAATAATATGAGTAATAATCTAAACAGCCCAAACACATTCGTAGAAACAAAATCAAAGACGAAGATTGTAAAACCAAAACTATTTAAAGTTATTTTGCTCAATGATGATTATACACCAATGGAATATGTTGTTAAACTATTGAAAGTTGTTTTTAAAAAAGGGGAAAGTGAGGCGGTAAGTATCATGCTAATGGTTCATGAAAAAGGATCTGGAGTATGTGGAGTATATACAAGAGAAATAGCAGAGACGAAAGTTTCTACTGTTTTAAATATGGCAAAGAAGGATGAGCATCCTTTAAAGTGTATAATGGAGGAAGAATAATGATTTCTGATGAATTAGAAAAGACTTTACATAGAGCCCAAAAATTTGCACGTTCATTAAGTCACCAGTATATGACTCTAGAACATTTGCTTTGTTCTATTCTTGAAGACTCTGATGCTAAAAAGGTACTTGATGCATGTGAGGTTAATACAATTAAACTTAAAAATGATATTGAGACATTTGTTAAGAATAATTTAAAAGATCTGATTTCTGATTCAGAAAATGAAGCAAGACCAACTCTTGGTTTTCAGAGAGTTATACAAAGGGCAGTTATTCATGTCCAATCCTCTGGAAAAGAGGAAGCTAATGGAGCTAATGTTTTAGTTGCAATTTTTAGTGAAAGGGAATCTCATGCGGTCTATTTTCTTCAACAACAGAATTTAAATAGATTAGATGTAGTAAACTTTATATCTCACGGTATTCAAAAAAAAGTAAATGATGATGATATTGAAGAAGATGACGATGAATTGCAAAATGACTCAAACTCGAGTAATCCAGAAAAATTTTTGGATCAATTTTGCACTAATTTAAATCAAAAAGCTAAAGAATCAAAGATTGACCCTGTAATTGGACGAGAAAAAGAAATTACTAGAATTATTCATATTTTATCGAGAAGAAAAAAGAATAATCCAATTTTTGTTGGTGATCCAGGCGTAGGTAAAACTGCTTTGGCTGAGGGACTTGCTTGCAAAATTGTCAATAAACAAGTACCTCAATGTCTTGAAAATGCTACGATTTTTTCGATGGATTTAGGAGGCGTTCTCGCTGGAACCAGATTTAGGGGTGATTTTGAGGAAAGATTAAAAAAATTATTAAATATTTTTGAAAAAAATAGTGATTATATACTTTTCATTGACGAAATACATACCTTAATTGGGGCAGGTGGAACTAATTCAGGTTCGATAGATGCGTCCAATATTCTCAAACCTGCTCTCTCTAAAGGAAGTTTGAAATGTATGGGTTCAACTACCTATAGTGAGTTTAGAAATTATTTTGAAAAAGATAGAGCATTATGTCGAAGGTTCCAAAAGATTGATGTTGATGAACCGTCTATTGAAGACTCAATTAAAATTTTAGAAGGAGTAAAAAAATATTACGAAGATTTTCATAATGTAAAATATGAAAATACCTGCTTTGAAGAGGCTGTAAAATTATCCAAGAAATTTTTAATTAATAATAAATTGCCAGATAAGGCGATTGATATTTTAGATGAGACTGCCGCTTCTGTTAAGATCGATAAAAAAAGAAAAAGTAAAGTTATTAATACAGTTGATATTGAAAATACTGTTTCTAAAATTGCTAATATTCCTGAAAATACAATTAAAGCTGATGAGAAGCAAAAAATAAAAAATTTGGAACGTGACTTAAAAACATTGATATTTGGACAAGATAGTGCCGTTCAAAAAGTTTCTTCAGCTATAAAACTTTCAAAAGCTGGCTTAAAAAATTCAGATAAACCAATTGGGTCTTTTTTATTTACTGGTCCAACTGGAGTCGGAAAAACTGAATTAGCAAAGCAGCTAAGCCATATAATGAAAATTAATTTTGTAAGATTTGATATGTCGGAATATATGGAAAAACATAGCGTATCTAAATTAATAGGTGCTCCTCCAGGTTATGTTGGATTTGATCAAGGAGGGCTTCTCACTGATGCAGTAGACAAAAACCCTTATACAGTTGTACTTTTAGATGAAATTGAAAAAGCTCATCCTGACCTCTTTAATTTACTTCTACAAATTATGGACTATGGAAAATTAACTGATCATCTTGGTAAAACTGTTGATTTTTCAAACTCAATTTTAATAATGACAAGTAATATTGGAGCAACTGAACTCGTTAGGGAAGGTATTGGTTTTTTTGACAATAAATCAAACATGGATAATGAAAAGGCAATAAAAAATTTTTTTAGTCCAGAATTTAGAAATAGATTAGACGCAACTGTTCACTTCAAAATGCTTAATGAGGCAAATTGTATGAAGGTTGTAGATAAATTTTTAATCGAACTGGAATCTGTTCTTTTGGATAAAGAATTAAATTTTAATGTTTCATCAATTGCCAAAAAGAAGCTATTATTACTTGGATTTGATCAGCATAATGGCGCAAGACCTATGGCAAGGGTAATTCAGGAAAAAATTAAAATTCCATTAGCTGAATTGTTGTTAAAAAATTCAAAAACAAAAGGGGAAGTTAAGGTTGATTTTGATACTAAATCCGATAAATTTAAAATCTCAATAATATCGGCATCAAAAAAAGAGGAAACAGTTAATCATTAAATGGATTGTAGGTTTCAAGAAGTTTAACTGTTTCAAAAATTTTTTCTTTTTCATAACTTAAAAATTTCTTTATTCCATCCCGTATCATTTCATCTTTTACCCAATGATTACTGTATGTGATTCTTGGTAAATAACCTCTCGAGATTTTATGTTCTCCTTGAGCACCTGCTTCGATTTTTGATATTTTTTTTTTAATTGCAAATTCAATTGCTTGATAGTAACAAAGTTCAAAATGTAGATAAGGAATTTCTTGTAATGTTCCCCAGTACCTTCCATACAGTGTATTTTTACCAATAAAATGTAATGATGATCCTATAAAGTTTTTATCATTGGAGGCAATAATTAGTAAAATTCTTTTTTTTAAATCAGAATCTAAAAGTCTTCTAAAGAATTCAAAATTTAGATACTGGTATGACCATTTTTTTTTTATAGTATTTTTATAGCACTCAAAAAAAAGTTTAAGATCTTTTTCACTTATTTCTTCACCATATTTGAATGTAAAAAAAATATTACTTTCCTTAAGAAACTTTCTCTCTTTGATAATATTTTTTTTTTTCCTACTCTTCATACTATCTAGAAAATCATCAAATGTATTATAGCTTTTATTTTGCCAATGATATTGAATTCCTAGTCTTTGCATAAAATCTCCTTTTAATTCCTCTGAGGCTTTTTTATCAATAAAATTAATATGAAATGATGAAACTTTAGAGGATCCTATAAAATTTTTTAATTTATTTATTAAGGAAAGTTTAATTATATTCTTATCACCATAAATAAAATTATTTCGAGTTACCGGGGTAAAGGGTATTGCTGACAAATATTTTGGAAAATAATTCTTTCCAAGTTGGTAATGTGCGTTTTCCCAGGCGTAGTCAAATATATATTCTCCATTTGAATTAGATTTTTTAAAATTTGGAATAAACCCAATTGTTTTATTACTTTGTTTTATAACTATGTGTTCGGGTTCCCATCCATTTTTTTTATTCGTACACAATGATTTTTCTAAAGACAAAAAAAAATCATAATTAATAAATGGAGACTCATCAGTAAGATTTCTTTTACAGAATTTCTCCTCAAATGATATTGATGAAACTTTTGAAAAATTCATTTTTTACTCAAATTTTATTGAAAAAATACCATCTATCTCAATTGGAGAGTTTAAAGGCAAACTATTAACACCAATTGCAGTTCTTGTGTGAACCCCAGAATCTTTGCCCAGTATTTTAATTATGTAATCTGAAGAAAAATTCAAAATTGAAGGATGATCAAAAAACTTGTCTTCACAATTTATATAACCTTTTAAATTACAGCACTTCAAATCTGTAATTCTCTGATTTTCATTTTTTATATGACAACTAATATTCCATAACATATTTTCTGTTGCTAACTTCACAGAAGAGATCATTTGTTCATTAGATAAATCCAAATTACATTTTCCAGGGAAGATAATTTTTCCATCTTTAATTGGCAAATGACCTGATACGAAGAGAAAACCACATGAAGTTATACAAGGAACATAATTAGCTAAAGGTTTTGACGAGGTATGGTTTTTTATTCCTAGATTAATTAATTTATTTTCTAAAAAGTCATTCATTTATTATGTGGTTACATGTTAAACATAAAAATGAATTATCTTTTTTATACATTGTAAAATTACCGCATTTGTCGCATGGATCACCTTCAAAATCATAATTTTTTTTTGTAATGTCTGTATTATCTATATTTGCCGATTCATTAGTTATTAAAGTAAGATTACTGTCGTAAATTTTTTTTCTAATATAACCTTTACTAGCAAAGTTTTTTAAAAAAATTTCAGCATCCTTATTTTTATTTCCAAGTGTTTTATCATGAGGAATTAGCTCAGTGGTTTGATTTTTGTCTGGATTACTGAAGTCATCTCTACCAAGGTATGAGATAGCTAATTCTTTAAAAATATAATCAAGAATTGAAGTTGAAAATTTTATCTCTGTATTTCCTTTTACTTCGCCGCATGGGTCAAATTTTGTGAAAGTAAAAGCTTCAACAAATTCTTCTAATGGCACACCGTATTGTAATCCTATCGAAACTGCGATTGCAAAATTATTCATAAGACTTCTAAATGCTGCTCCCTCTTTATGCATATCAATAAAGATTTCACCTAAACTACCATTCATATATTCGCCTGTTCTAAGATAAACTTTATGATTATTTATTGAAGCCTTTTGAGTATAGCCTTTTCTCCGATGAGGTAGTTTATTTCTGCTGATTTCTTTTTTAGAACTTGCTTGAAAATAATTGCTATTTGAAATTTCTTTTTGAAATTTATTTATCAAGTTGTTGATTTCTTGAACTGCTTTATCTGAATCTTTATTAGTTAAATTTTTTTTAATACTTTTTATAAAAAAATTAACAAGTTCTTTTGTATCTTTAAAATTATTCATTTTTAAATTATTAGATATTATATTATAAATATAAAGATGTACTTATCATATAATAATTTTTTTTTTAAGATATACTGTTTTTTATTTACTAAAAAAGTAGGTGAAGACAATTATGGAAACAAATACTTTTTTAAGAAGAATTCTTCACCTAAAAATAACTTTAGAGAAAGACGTTTTGTTATTTACAAAGGAGTGGTTGAAGCTAGTAAGATTCCTCAAGAGTGGAATGCCTGGCTTCATCATATGTCAAACAATATACCTATATCTAATGAAAAAAAACCAAAATGGATTAAGAACCATGTACCTAATTTAACAGGCACGCCATATGCCTACGAATATAAAGACAAAAAAAATAAAATGAAGATAAAAAATATTTATTCTAGATGGTCGCCAAAATGAATAAAAAGTTGATCAAATTTTTTCTTGGTTTCGTTGCTATTATTTTATTATTCAATTTAGGCTCAATAAAAAAGAATGATAGATTGGAAAATCAAGTTATGCTTGAGGCTGTATTCAAAAAAATTGATGGAGTTCAAGTTGGTTCTCCGGTCATGATTTCTGGAATTACAGTAGGAAGAGTTGAAAATGTTGGTCTTTCAGGAAATTACCCAAAAGTCATAATGAAGATTAAAAAAAATATAAAAATTTCCGAAGATTCTTCAATTTCTATTCAAACTGATGGTCTTTTTGGAAGTAAATTTTTATCAATTGAAATAGGCGGGTCTGATAAAATAATGGTTTCGGGCGATAAATTTTCGTTTGCTGAAGACTCTATTTTATTAGAAGAACTTCTTGAAAAAATTATTGCAATTGGTGAAAAAACAAAAAAGGATAGACTATGACAAATAATATTATGGAATCTGTTTTAGGATTAGTAACATTAATAATAGCGATCTTGTTTTTTATTATATTTGTAAAGGCTAATAATCAAAATCTTTCTGATGAAACCTATACATTGAATGCTAGGTTTTTGAAAGTTGGAGGAATAATGATAGGAAATGATGTCAAACTTAGGGGGGTAAAAGTTGGAGTAGTTAAGAAAGTTCTGTTGGATGATGATTTTTTTGCATTAGTTGAGTTTGAAGTCGATTCTAAAGTAAAAATTCCTTCAAATAGTTCAATCTCTGTTTTTAGTGATGGTCTACTTGGAAATAAATATTTATCGATTAGCCCGGGTGAGTTTGGTGAACAAAACGATATTTTATCAGAATTTGGTGAAATTAAGAAAGTTATCGATTATGAATCTATTGAAGATCAAGTCAGCAAGATAATTTTTCTAGCTACACAATGATTTATGAAAAAAAAATCTCAAGAATTAATTTGGTTAAATAAAAATAAAGAGATTATTTCATGTAATGAAACAAATAAAGTTCTCAATGAAAACTTTTCTGAAGTAAACTCAGTCCTACAAAATTCTTATGATGATGCAATTATTCTTGGTTGTGATGAAGATGATGTCAAAAAGAAGCTTTTTGATTTGATATCAAATTTGAATTTTTCTCTTGGAAAAAAGTAAAATTGAGTTTTTTAATTAAATTATTGGTAATTTTCTTTATTTTTTTTGGATATTCTTTTTCAAATGAAAATATAACAGGTCAAGGTATAGTTTTGAGAGTGTTAAACAAAATAACAACAGAAAAAATTTTTTTTATTATGCCACTTTCTCAAAAACTAGAGTTAGATAACGCAGAAATACTTGCTAAAACTTGTTTAATAGTTGAAAATGATGGAATTCCTGATCAAATTGCACTAATTCAACATAAAAGAAAAAATAAAAAAGAATCACAAAATTTTCTAGGATGGATTTTTAAGTCTTCAAAATATATAAATTCACCAATAAATCCAATTTACGATATACAACTAGAAGAATGTTTGATAGACGATCCAATTTTTCTTCAGGAAAAAAGGTCATATTAAAAATAACTGAGTATATCTTTTGTTAGTCTTTTGGGAAAATTTATTTGCATATCTCTATTTTCTTTTAATATTTTTAAAAAAAATTCTCTCTTCACTTTTATAGTTCCAAATTGTCTGAGATGTTCAGTAAAAAATTGAGTATCGATATATTTGAAGCCACCTTCTTTTAGGTAAGCAGCCAAATAAACAAGTGCAACTTTACTAGAATTTTTTTGCAAACTAAACATACTCTCACCACAAAAAAAATTACCCATTAATATACCATATAAACCGCCGACAAGTTTATTTTCTAAATAGCACTCAATTGATTTTGCTCTTCCTATTTCATTAAGAGTTATATAATTTTCCATAATCTGTTTGTTTATCCATGAACTTTCTCTATTAAGGTTGTGCGAACAATATTCAATAACCTTTTCAAAATTATTATCCACTTTAACAGTATATATTTTCCTCTTTATAAATTTTTTTAAGCTTGCAGAAAATCTAAATTCCTTCAGATCAATTATTCCTCTTTCGGGTGGATCTACCCAATAAATAAATGGATCATCAACAGAATCTGCCATGGGAAAAATCCCCTTATAATATGCATTTATTACAATTTCAGGAGATAAAAACATTAATTAAATAGTTTCTAGCCAATTAATATGAAAATCACCTTCGTTAAAAGTTTTTTGATCTAGAATTTTTAAGAAAAGTGGAATATTGGTTTCTACCCCTTCAATAACATATTCATTTAGCGCTCTTTTCAACCTCATAATACATTCATTTCTATCTTTTCCACTGGCAATAATCTTGGAGATTAGACCATCATAAAAAGAAGTAATATTACATCCCGTATATAGGCATGAATCAATTCTAATTCCTGGTCCACCTGGTGTGTGATGAGTTTTTATTATACCAGATGACGGAAAGTACGTATTTGGATTTTCAGCATTTATCCTACATTCTATTGAATGACAATTTTCTAATATATCTTCTTGTTTCAAAGATATACTTTTACCCGATGAAATATTTATTTGTTCTTTTACTATATCAATATTAAAAACTTCTTCGGTAATTGTATGTTCAACCTGTAACCTTGTGTTCATTTCTATAAAGTAGAATTGACCATTAGAATAGAGATATTCTATAGTTCCTAAATTTTCATAGTTTATTTTTTTCATTGCTTTCAAAGAAATTTGAGTCAGATAGTCTCTCTCTTTTTCACTTATTCCAGGAGATGGGCACTCTTCTATAATTTTTTGACTACGCCTTTGAATTGAGCATTCACGTTCTCCAAGATGAATAATATTACCCTTTTGATCTCCAATGATTTGAACTTCAATATGTCTTGGGTTATCTAAAAATTTTTCTAAATAAACGTTATCATTTCCAAAACTTTGTTCTGCTTCCTTTCTTGCTAATATAAAATTTTCTTTCAATTCTTCTTCTTTTTGAACTTTTTTAATACCTCTTCCACCTCCTCCATTAGTTGCTTTTATTAGAATTGGATAACCGATCTCTTTAGATATTTTCTTTGCATCAGAAAAAAATTTTACGTTTTTAGAACTACCCGGAAGAATGGGCAACCCAATTTTTTCAGCAACTGATTTTGCCTCAAGTTTATCGGCCATCATTTCAATATGTTCATATCTAGGTCCAATAAATGTAAATCCATGATCATTGACAACTTTTGCAAAATCAGAATTTTCTGATAGAAAACCAACTCCTGGGTGTATACCATCTACATTTGCAACAGTTGCAGCTGAAATTATAGAAGGAATATTTAGATATGAGTTTTTTACTTGTGGTGGACCAATACAAACACTTTCATCGGCTAATCTAACATACATCTCATTTTCATCTGCTGTTGAATGTACTACAACGGTTTTAATATTCAGTTCTTTACAGGCTCTGAGTATTCTTAAAGCAATTTCACCTCTGTTAGCTACTAAAATTTTTTTTAGCATTATTCAATTAAAACCAACGGTTCACCAAATTCCACTGGGGCTCCATTTTTAATAAATATTTTTTTTATAATACCTTCTTTATCTGCAGTTATTTCATTCATAGTTTTCATTGCCTCAACTATTAATAAAACCTGGCCTATTTTCACGTTTTCACCTATTTCTACAAATTTTTTTGCTCCGGGCTCAGGTGATAAATATGCAGTGCCAACTAATGGAGATTTAAGAGACCTATCAGAATCTATTTGCACGCTTTTTTCAGTTAAATCTTTTTTTGAAGTTGAATTATATGACCTTGTATTAGTTTGTTGACTCCTTTTTTTTAACTCGTAGTTAAACTTTCCATCTGAATATTTTAGTTCCGATAAATTATTTTTATCCATTAATTCCGAAAGTTCTTTAATTAAGTTTTTATCAATTTTTGTCATTTTTTTTTAATAGATATTTTGCTGAGTTTACAGCCATTCTATAAACATCGGTTCCAAACCCTACTATGATACCATTTGCCACTGAACTCACAAATGAATTTTTTCTGAAATCTTCCCTTTGATATATATTAGAGATATGTATTTCTATAATTGGTATTTTTAAAATTTTTAATGAATCGTGAATAGCAATTGAAGTATGAGTAAATGCTCCTGCATTTATTATTAAACAATCAAAATTTTCTAAACTTTGAATTTTACTTATAATTTCACTTTCTGAATTACTTTGAAAAAAAGTTAGGGTTAGATTTAATTTTTCTCCTTCTACCCCACATTCTTTTTCTATTTCTTGCATAGATTTACTTCCATAAATTTTTTCCTCCCTTTTCCCAATCATATTTAAGTTTGGACCATTTATAACAAGAATTTTTTTCATTCCTTTTTTTCCCTTTTATTTATTTCATGTTCAAGATCACCTATTTTGTTTAAAATGAATGGATCTTTTGAACCCTTTCTAACTTTAGCAATATGGATTTTAGCATTTTTAATTTGATTAATTAATAAAAACTTTTCAGCAAACGCATACGATGCATAATCAAATTTTTTTATTTTACCGTAGTTTAATCCTAAATAATGCCAAGCATCAACAGAAAATTGATCTTTTTTAATATATGACCACAAAAGATCTATTGCTTCTTTATAATCAACTTTATTTTTTTTATTATAAAGTGCTTTTGCAAGAAATAATTCAAAGCTTTTTTCACTTGGAAATAATTCTAGTGCTTTTCTAAATTCATTAATAGCAAGCAAAATATTTCCATTTTCATAAAATATTTGGCCTTTTAGTTCTCTAAAATATGGATTATTGGGTTCAACTTTTAGACATTTATTAATTTCTTCAATTGCTAAATCCACCTTGCCAATTCTGTAATATCTTAAAGAATATGCATAACTACTTTCAAGTGAACTAGAGTTTTTATAAATTTTATCGAGTGCATCTTGTTTGAGAAAAAACCCATATAATTTTGCCTTTATGAAGCGGAATCTTTTTTCTAAATCATCAAATGAATTTATAAATTTTTGACTTTCAAGATGCATTTCAATATTTCGTTTCCTTTTACTTGATAGAGGGTGAGTTAAGAAATATGGATTAAATTGTTTAAACTTTTCGTTTTGTTCAAGAAGTTTAAACATATCAAGCATCCCATTTAACGAAAATCCAGACTTTAGTAAAAGTCTTATTGATGTTTGGTCAGCATAAGATTCTTGAGACCTTGAAAATGATAAAAGGTTCGCTTGACTTAAATGCTGACCTCCTAGAATCAATGCATTTCCTGCTTCTGGAGCCCCACCTGCAATTGCACCTACAGCTAATAGTGAAGATAAAATTGTAATTAAAGAAGAATCTTTATAGGCTTGATTGATTTTAGCAAAATGTCCACCAACAACATGCCCTAATTCATGAGCTATTACTCCTGCTATCTGATCAAGTGTTTTTACCTTAATTAAAAGTTCTGTAGTAAAAAAAAATCTTGGTCCTGGAATTACTGAAGCATTAATATAATTTTTATTATCTATATAAAACTGAAATTTATTGTCATTTAGATCAGATTCATCAATTAGAACTCTAGAAATGTCTAAAAGAAAGTTTTCAATTTCTGCATCTCTAATAACATTAAATCCTTTAGGTTTTAAATCTTTAAAAGGGAAAAAAATAATAATAATAAAAATAAATATTAATCTCATGTACATTTTTATTTATTATCAATTAATAACATTATATTCGAATGAAAAAAAATACTTATTTACCATCAAAAAGATCTTCCATTGATTCATTCTTAGTAATGGATGTTTTGCAACAATCAAAACTTTTAGAAAAGCAAGGTAAAAAAATTTTTCATTTAGAGCTTGGAGAACCATTGAATAGAATTCCTGAAAAGGTTAGGAATGAAGCTAAAAAACTCATTTCTAAACAAATACCAGGATATACACCCTCAAATGGAATAATTGAATTGAGAAAAAAAATTTCTGCTTTTTATAAGATCCATAAAAATATAGATGTTGATCCAAATCAAATTTTTATAACAACAGGTTCATCTGGTGCTTTTATTTTAACTTTTCTATCATGTTTTGACCCTGGAGATAAGATTGGAATTTTTTGTCCTGTATATCCTGCCTATAGAAATATATTAAAATCATTAAATTTAAAGGTAGTTGAGATTTTAAATTCTGAAAATAGGTTAGGGAAAATTGATTTAAAACAAATAATCAAATTCAATGAATTAAAAGGGTTAATTGTTTCTAATCCAAACAATCCAACTGGCCAAGTTTTTTCTGCTAATGAATTAAAATTTTTATATGACTATT
>MDTE01200019.1_pt1 | contig 19925 bp, 17 predicted proteins | sample 811231 | NCBI WGS metagenome assembly MDTE01 (sample SAMN05326651, study PRJNA326480) | marine metagenome | isolation source: seawater | place: Indian Ocean: Red Sea | collected 2010 | reverse complement strand
GCGCTGTAACTAACGCTATTGTGCCTTGAAAGGCAATTACTCTTCTCACTTTTGATGTTCACCATGAGCAATTATGACCAAATTTTTGGTCACGCTTAGTATAGTTTAGTATGGCTGTGGATTCAATTTATATGCAGAAAAAACATTGTGTTTTAAGTGTTTCTGCTACTGTTTCTAATCTTCTCAATGATACCTTGAAGCTCATTTATACTCTTGTACCGTATGTTTATTACACCACCACTTCTGCTATGTTTAATATTGGTTTTGGCCCCCAAAACATCAGATAGCTGTCTCTCGAGTATGGCTGTGTCTGGATCTCTATTTATCTTATTATTGCTAGGCTGAGGGTTTGCAAGATTTTCAACTGCTCTTACAGACAAATTCCTCTTGATAGTATCCTTTAGAATCTTAGTTTGTTCATCGAAACTCAGAGTTAATACAGCTCGGGCGTGCCCCATTGAAATAGCCTCCTCTCTCAACAATTCTTTACCATACTCAGATAAATCATTTAATCTGATTAGGTTAGTCACATGCGCTCTTGATTTTGAAATATACTCGGCTATATCATCGTGACTCATCTCAAAATCTTCAACGAGTCGTAAGAGAGATTCGGCTTCTTCTATAGGGTTTAGGTCCTCCCTTTGAACATTTTCTACAATCGATAATACAGCCGAAGTCTTTTCATCAGCTTCAATTACAATAGCGCTGATGGTATCTTTTTTTAAAAGCTGTGTAGCGCGCCATCTTCTCTCACCAACGACTAGTTCGTATTTGTCATCTATTTTTCTTACAACTATGGGAGCAATCTGTCCGTTATTCTTTATAGAATTGGCAAGCTTTTGGATTTCATTTTCTTTAAATATCTTTCTTGGCTGATACCTGTTTCTGATTATTTTATGAACTGGTATTGAATTTGGTGTCGATAATTCAGCATCTCTATCCTGTTTATAGGATTGCTGAGAACTACTAAGCAGTGAGTCTAATCCAGAGCCTAATGCCTTGCGTTTGGTCATGTTTCAAATATAACCCTCATTGGCTTTTTTGTACATAATTCTCTCTATTCGTCCTTTATTATTTCACCAGCCAGCGAGTAGTAGGATAGAGATCCTTTGGACAATCCATCATACTCCAAGATGGACTTACCAAAACTAGGTGCTTCGGCCACACGAATATTTCGTGGGATTTTAGTTTTATAGAGCTCATTTGGGAAGTACTCCTTAAGTTGCTCGCTCACATCGTTCGAGAGGTTGTTCCTAGAGTCAAACATCGTTCTTAGAATCCCCTCTATTTTGAGCCCATTATTAGATGTATTTTTAATATGATTTATTGTGTTGATTAATTCACTGAGACCCTGTAAAGCGTAGAACTCACACTGTACTGGTATTAAAACACCTGTAGCAGATACAAGTGAATTAACAGTTAGTATATTCAGAGATGGTGGACAGTCCATCAAAATATAATCATAGCTTTCAGTTACATCTTCCAGTTTTCTCCTGAGAATATATTCGCGATTATCTCTAGTAACTAGAGATACTTCACTCTCAGTCAACGATGGCGTAGAGGGTAGTAAATCATACCCGTCCGATTTAGACTGAATAATTGAGTCTTTTAGCCCAACTCTACCAAGAAGAACATCATTGACATTTGATTTGAGGGATGAAGAGTCTACACCAGAGCCCCGAGTGGCATTTGACTGAGGATCTAGGTCTACTAAGAGAACACGCCTTTTCATCTTGAATAAACACGCCGATAAATTTATGCTAGTCGTTGTTTTCCCAACACCACCTTTCTGATTAACGATAGATAATACTTTCAAAAATTCACCTCAGCTATAAACCTGTCTGAACTAAAAAATGGCGATACAAGCTTTTCAACCTTAATGTTATATTCACTAATGCAACTATCACTTAACTCTATCACTGGGCTGCCCGTAAGCATATACGCTTTTGAGACTGATTTACTCTTTTTAGTACTCTCCATCAAATATATAAACTTTTCTTCATAAGTCATTTTAGATATTAGTTTGTTACTAAAATTTTTGAAAATAACAGTGTCTGTCATAAGTTGGGTATCCTTAACCAAAAAGTCTTGTTTTACCACGTTAACATTATCGAGCATCAATTCTGCTTTCGCTAATTCTAAAAAATCAATAAAACTACTTTTCCTGTCTAGCAGTACCACCTCTTTTTCTGGATTAAATATTGCTAAGATTATACCTGGTAGTCCGCCACCTGAGCCAATATCAGTATACGACTGTCCGCGCATGAACTTGGTCAGTTTGTATGAATCATAAACCTCTCTTTTTATGACATACTCTTTGTCAGATGATGAGACGATATTACTTGTTTTATGCCATTTGAATAGTAAATCAAGATAAGTTTGGAGCAGATGTTTTTTATCTTCAATTAAATTATGAAAAACTTCGTTTAATATACTTGATACATCTGTGGGCATCTTACAATTATTTTGTTTTTTTCATAAAAATCTTAATCAACGCGAGTGATGATGTATTAATTCCTGGTATATTTGCTGCCTGACCAATACTGTCAGGTTTAGCTTTATTGAGTCTTTCTGTTGCCTCATTGGATAAGCCCTTGACTAAGTTATAGTCTATGTCTTTAGGTATTTTAATCTTATAGCTTGCTTTCATTTTATTTATTTCTTTTTCTTGCTTCATCACGTATCCCTCATACTTAATATCTGAAGCAACTAAATGGCCTACAGAGGCGTTAGCAGTGATTCCGAATTTAGAAACAGACATTAAATCTGAGTAGCTGATTTGAGACGTTTTCAATAAATCTGCAAGTGACTTCCTCTCTTTAAAATTAATGTTATACTTTTCGTTCAATATCCTATAATCATCAGAGCTTACGTCAATTTTAATATTATAGAGCCGTTTTTTTTCATCGTCGATTCGTTTGATTTTTTCACAATATGCAAGATATCTCTCTCTACTAACAGTGCCTAGCTCATATCCTTTTTTTGTTAATCTAATATCTGCATTGTCATCTCTTAGCCTTAATCGATACTCTGCTCTGCTTGTAAACATCCTATAGGGCTCTGTTACGCCTTGTGTTACAAGATCGTCAATTAGCACACCAATATATGACTCATAACGATGTGGCGTCCAGGATGGTTTATTTTGAACTTTCCTTGTAGCATTTATTCCTGCAATGATTCCTTGCGCAGCCGCTTCTTCATATCCTGTTGTGCCATTAATTTGGCCAGCAAAAAAAAGTCCTTCGATATTGTTTGTCTCAAGCGAAGATTTTAAGTCCCTTGGGTCGAAGTAGCTATACTCAATAGCATAACCTGGTTGTGTTATCTCACAATTTTCTAGACCATGAATGGTAGAAAGGAACTCCTTCTGTTTTTGGAGCGGCAGACTTGTAGACAAACCGTTAGGATATGTCTCAAGATTATTGGAAGTCTCAGGCTCAAGAAATATTTGATGGCTATTTTTTTCAGAAAATCTGTACACCTTATCCTCTATTGATGGGCAGTACCTAGGGCCAATTGAACTAATAGTGCCGTTGAATAATGGTGATTCATCTTTGCTATTCATAATAATGTCATGTGTTGTGGTGTTTGTGTGTGTAATGAAACAAGGAATCTTCTCAATTGGGGAAGGAGTATATCCATAGTGGTCGTTCATATACGACAGCATAGGAACAGGATAATCGCTGTCTTGCTTTTGCAATTTAGAAAAATTAATAGATTGAGTTCTCAGCCTTGGTGGTGTTCCTGTTTTTAATCTCTCTATAGAAAAACCGTTATTCCTGAAATATTTCTCAAGATCAGTTGAGGCTTTATCACCCGCCCGCCCTGCTGAAAATGTTTTGTCTCCCATGTGTATGACACCATCTAAGAATGTCCCAACGGTCAAGACAACAGTATGCCCATATATACTCTCACCAGATTCAATAACGACGCCGTCAATTTTATTTTTGGTGAATTTGATTGACCTGACAGTTGATTGGAGAACCGTGAGGTTTTCACAGTTTAATATCTCACTTTGAATCTCTTTTTTATATTGGTCCCTGCATGTCTGAATTCTAGTTGCCCTTACAGCGGCGCCTTTGCTTGAGTTTAAAACTCTCGATTGAAGCGACGCGTTGTCAGCCGCTTTACACATCAAGCCATCGAGCGCGTCTACTTCTCTAGCAAGATGTGATTTTCCGATTCCTCCGATTGCAGGGTTACAGCTCATCTGCCCTAGTCCATCGAGCTTCATAGTTATGAGCAAAGTATCAGAACCCATTCGAGCGCTGGCATGAGCAGCCTCGCAGCCTGCATGTCCACCGCCAACAACTATTACGTCATATTTTTTCATTACTTACCTATACAAAAACTAGAGAATATTTCCTCGAGTAACTCTTCTGTTGGATTTTGCCCTAAAATAGATGATAAAGCTAGATGGGCCTGTCTCAACTCCTCCGCCAATAGATCGAAAGATGACTCACGTATATTTTTTTTGCAATTTTCTATGTGATTTAACGCCTCTTTTAGATGATTTATGTGTCTCGATCTTGCCAGATATATATCTTGTCCTTTATCAATATGTATAAAGTCATCTACGATACTTTTTTTTATCAAGTCTATGCCTTCATTTTTTAATGCTGATATATATATTTTGTATGAATCAATTTTCTCGACTTTAGGCTTAATGCCTTTTATGTCTATTTTGTTATAGATGATTACGTAATCCATAATTTTTTGATCATCAAGGAATTTCCTATCCTCATCCGTTAAACCTTTTGAATGATCAATAACATAGAAAAATTTATCGGCCTTTTCCATAATTTTCAGGGATCTAGTTATCCCCTCTTGTTCAATCTCATCATTGGATTCTCTAATGCCTGCTGTGTCTATAATAGTAACAATCTTGTCTTTGATATTGAGTTCGTACTCAATACAATCGCGCGTCGTGCCAGCTTTGCTAGCAACAATAGATGCGTCTTCTCTTAGTAAACAATTTATAATTGACGATTTCCCTGAGTTTGGTCTACCTATGAAAGCGTATGTACTTCGTTGATTCAAGCGTCTGCCCTCTCTAGAATTCGAAATTACTGAAGCAACCAACTTATATAAATCTTCGGTATTTTTTTCTATTCTTGAGATACTAATTTCTGGGACATCATCTTCAGGAAAATTTATTATACTCTCAACTTCACTTCTTACACTAAGCGCCTTTTTTGATATGTTCTCAATCTCGTTCAGAAATCTACCACTTAGTGAATTATGCGCTGCCTTTACAGCATGGATATCTGAAGCTGATATAAGATCTGCCGTTGCTTCTGCATCTGTTAGTGATAATTTTCCGTTAAAAAGCGCCCTTTGAGTAAATTCACCTGGCTCTGCCAGAGTAACGCCAGACTTACAAAGTGCCTCCAAGATAGAGTTCATTATTATGTGGTTTCCGTGCGCTATTATTTCAATTACATCTTCACCTGTATAAGATTTTGGAGAAGGATAGAAGATAACAATACAATTATCTAGCAGGCAGTCCTTGTCTTTAATATTTGTGAGCACTGCTTTTCGGGCCAAGAGTTCTCTGGAAAATAAATGAGATAAGAGAGCTTTTAGATTATCACCACTGACGCGTATTACACCGAGTGCTGAACTACCCTGTGGTGTTGCAATAGCGCATATTGCATTTGTGTACATTGACTAACCTACGATTCTCTTATTTATTACATATTGTTGCGCAATAGACAGAATATTATTTGTAAGCCAATACAAGACTAGTCCAGACGGAAATGTAGCGAAGAGAGCAGTAAATATGAACGGTAAGAATAAAAATATTTTTTGTTGTGTTGCGTCGGTTGGCGCTGGGTTAAGTTTTTGCTGTATGAACATAGAAATGCCCATCGCTATTGGTAGTATGAAATATGGATCTGCCGATGCTAAATCATGAATCCAGCCTACAAAAGGTGCGTGTCTCATTTCAACACTCTCAACTAAAACCCAGTAAAGTGCTATGAAAACAGGGATTTGAATTAATATAGGTAAACAGCCGCCGAGAGGATTAACTTTCTCCTCTTTATACATCCTCATAAGCGCTTCGCTAAATTTCTTCTTATCTTCAGAATATCTTTCCTTCAAAGCTTGCATGCGAGGGTTGAGCTTCTTCATCTGTGCCATAGAGCGGTAACTAGTCTCAGACAGTTTAAAAAAAACAGCCTTAATGAGTATAGTGAGTATAATTATGGCCATACCCCAGTTACCGAATACAGAGTGTATTATCTCGAGTATCCAAAATAGCGGTGCAGATAAAAAGGTCAGGATTCCATAATCAACTGTCAAATCTAAACCTTCTGCCAGATCTGAAATCTCGGATTGTAGTTTTGGACCGACGAACATCAGAGAGTCAAAAGTATATGAGTTGCCTGGATTGATGAGATTATATTTAGAGGTGCTTCCAATTGTATATATGCCTTGGTCGTGATTTGTATAGATTGTTTTTGTTGATGATGTAGTCGGTAACCAAGCTGAGAAAAAATAATGCTCAATCATGCTTATCCAGCTTTCTTGTGCATTAATAGGTTGGACGTTTTCAAGAATATCGTCGAAAGAAATTTTAGAGAATTTATCCTCTATGTCGTAGTATGCGGTCCCTGTATATGTGGGCAACATAATGCTGGCTGAGCTATTATTGTCTCTTGAGATAACCTCGTAATTGCGGACATAGATGTCACTGTTACCATTATTCCTAACAATATTCTTGACACTAATTTGATGGCTGTCATCTATAAGCTTGATTTCTTTAGTTAGAGACACATTACCAAGACTCTGTGAAGACAAAATTACTCTGTCAATTGTACTTTGTTCAATAGTGTAGGTTGGTGAAACTTTTTGATCCCTAACTTGAATGCTGGATGCTGCTGTATACCTTCGAGAATTATAATCTAGGATAACTATTTTATCATCTGACCCAAGGCTAACCGGATAATTTTTAAGTTTCGCAAAAAGAAGCTCACCAGATTTAGCATCGTATTCAACAAAAAGTTTATTGTTCTCTAATGTTTGAATATCTCTTACGTTCTTAGCACTTTTGGATGATATGTTATCGTCTACTCCAGTGGTAGGCGGCCCCTTTGGCTCACCCTGTGCAATATTGTTTTCTTGGCTTAGGGTATTAACTTTTGGTTGATTGTAGTCGCGATCATACGCGTCAAAGATAAGTATGAGTATAAATAAAAAGCCGCTGTATAAAAAAAGCCTGTTCATTGCTCATTTTTCTCAGGCACCGGATCATACCCAGATGATCCACCTGGCCTACACCGTAAGATTCTTTTTAACCCGATATAGCAGCCGTATATAAGTCCATGCGCCTTTATAGCCTCCACACAATATTCTGAACATGTCGGTTGGTGTCTGCATGACGAGACAAACATCGGAGAAATAATGAGCTGATATAGCTTTATAAAGCCTATGAATATCGCGGCAATTGGTTTAGTAAAGATTTCCATTCAGGCAATAGAATATCATTAATAGCTTTTTTTTCAGCCAGAATTTTTGCTGTTACCATAACGAGCATGTCGTATGAGCTAACCTGATGCTTCATATTACGATAAAAGCCTCTCATGCTTCTCCTAAGAGAGTTTCTAGACACTGCTAATGACAGAAATTTTTTAGGTATTTGTATGCCAAGGCGGGACGACGAAGATCCAACATAGTAGAGTGTAAGATGCTCTGATTTTTTTGTTTTTGCCTCGCTAAAAAAAAGAATGGTGTCGCGAGAGATGGTGATTACGTCTTTTTTGAAGGTATACAATCTAAGGGCACAACACTGCTCTGCCTTTCGCTCTTCTTGAGGCTAATACAGCTCTGCCGGCAGCCGTTTTCATACGAGCACGAAAACCGTGTGTTCTTTTGCGCTTAAGGTTACTTGGTTGAAAAGTTCTTTTCATAGGGAAGTATACTGATTCGAATAATGCTCTATGTCAATATATTAATTTATTTATTTTCATGACATAGTTAACTTCCGACTATGATCACAGACAATAAAATTTGGCCTAAGTGCTTAGACAAGCTATCTGAAAGTATCTCAGAAAAAGAGATGCGTATGTGGATTAAGCCATTAAAAGTTGAACATGTAGGAGAGAATTTAAAGCTATATGCGCCAAATAAATTTATGAAAGAGGAGGTTGAAAAAAACTTCTTGTCTAAAATAAATAGTGTGTTGAGCAATATAATTGGAACGGCGAACATAACCTTAGACGTAATAAGAACAAGGGTAGATACAAAGACAGGTGACGTACGGGCTTCCTCGGGCTTTAAATCGAATCTTAATGCTGAAATGACATTTGATACTTTCGTAGAGGGTAAATCTAATCAGCTTGCAAAAGCAGCTTGTTGGTCAGTTGTTAATGAGCCCGGTGCCTTCAATCCATTGTATATTTATGGTGGGGTTGGCCTTGGCAAAACACACCTACTCCATTCTATTGGAAATCAACTATATAAGGAAAACAAGCGTGTTGTTTACCTGCACTCAGAAAAATTTGTTCAGAACATGGTTACAGCTCTGAGAAATAATCAAATCGAGGAATTTAAGAAGTTCTACAGGAACCTGGATGTGTTACTTCTGGACGATATACAGTTCTTTGCAGGCAAAGAGCGCTCGCAAGAAGAGTTTTTTCATACATTTAACGCCTTGTTTGAATATAAAAAACAGGTAGTTTTAACCTGCGACAAATACCCAAAAGAGATAAATGGGCTAGAAGATAGGATTAAATCAAGACTTGTTTGGGGATTAAATGTTTCGATTGATCCGCCTGACCTCGAGACGAGAGTGGCGATATTACAGGCCAAAGCAGAAGCACAAGGGTTGCCAGTAAATAATGATGTCGCATTCTTTTTAGCGAGTAATATCAAATCTAATGTAAGAGAGTTAGAGGGCAACCTCAGAAGAGTTTTAGCTACAGCGAGATTCAAAAAATGTGAAGTGACATTAGAATTTGCGAGAGAGACATTGGCAGACCTGATATCTTTAAATCAGAGACTAATCACAGTAGAGCAAATACAAAAAGTAGTTGCTTCATACTTTAAAGTCCGTGTCAGTGACCTATTATCAACAAAAAGAGACAAGAAAAGTACATTTCCTAGACATATGGCTATGGCTTTGTGTAAGGATATGACGAACAATAGCTTGCCTTCTATAGGTGATGGATTTGGCGGTAGAGACCACACCACTGTATTGCATGCAAATAAAAAAATCACAAAGCTAAGAAAAGAAGATGCAAGAACAGAACAAGACTACAACAACATTGTTCATTTGCTTAATAATGGGTAAAAGTTGTTGATAACCAAATACAGTTTATTTATCCACAGATAAAACACCTCCCACAAACACTAGATACACATCCCACCAACAACAGAAAGCAATAATATCCAACTAAAAATAAAGAAATAGAATATGTAAAAATAACATATAATATATATATGAAATTAATATTTAATACCTCTGACTTAATAAACAAAGTAAAAAACATAGCCCCAACAGCTGAAGCAAAGCAAACACTAATGATTCTAGGAAATATGGTGTTCAGAATAGAGAATGGTGTGGCTAACATCTCAGCATCAGATCTGGAGATAGAGGTTAGTACTGAGGTTAAATGTGAATCAGAAATAGATTGCGAATTTACTATACCAGCAAGAAAGCTATTGGAAGTGCTGAATGCTTTGTCAGATCATAAACAAATCACTATCAATGTGTCTGATTCTAAAGCAGATATTACTGCAGGCAAAAGCAAGATCTCATTACCAACTCTTCCCGTAGATGATTATCCATCTACGAGTTTTGATATAGAGACCCAACAACATAAAATTGATGAAGATGATCTTATACGTATTATAAGTAAAACGTCATTTGCTATGGCGTATCAGGACGCTCGGCACTTTTTGAATGGACTATATCTATGTTCAGATGAAGGGAAACTTGTTTCTGTTTGTACAGATGGACATAGACTAGCTAAATATACATCCATGACAGAAGCAAGTGGTGATATTTCATTAATTATACCTAGAAAAGCTATACTTGAGATAAACCGTATTTTGCAGTCATTTACAGGAGATAGTGGTGTTTTAGTGGAATATAGCTACAATAAGGCGAATTTTAGCTTGAATATTAACGACTACAAGCTATCGACAAAGCTCATAGAGGGAAATTATCCAAATTTTAATAAAGTCATACCCGCATCTACAGAGTCAGAAATTATTGTAGATAAAAAATTATTTAAAAACTCTCTGAACATCATATCAAAAGTTGTTAACCAGCAATACAAAGGTGTCAAATTGACACCCCAATCTAATACTATGCATTTAATATCTAGCAATACAGACAGTGAGGTTGGAGAGGATCAAATAGATGTAGAATACTCTGGCTCTGAAATGTCTATAGGCTTTAACATATCTTACCTTCAAGATGTTATAGATGTTATTGACGGAGAAACTGTACATATATGTATAAATGATCAAAACTCTGGGTGTGTAGTTAAAGGATCTGGCGATACAAATAGTCTCTTTGTCATCATGCCAATGCGTGTATAGGCGTGCAGTTAGAATCTTTGTCTATACAAGACTTCAGGTCAATCGGTTTAATCAAACTATCATTTAGTAAACCAATTAATATACTTTGCGGTGAAAACAATGCCGGGAAGACGACCGTATTAGAGGCAATTTATACATCCTCTAATCTCAGATCATTCAAATCTGTCCCGAATAACGAGCTTATAAAGTCAGGCTCTGATATGTTTAAAATTTCACTTAATTACAGTAAAATGAGTCTAAAATCGAATATATTCATTGAAAAGTCTTTAAAATCATCTAAATGCCTTTATAATAATAAAAAAATATCAAAACATAACCTTTCCCTTATGTTCCCCTGCTACTCTCTTGTTTTTGGTTTTAATAATATTCTTCTGAATGACTCATCATATAGGAGAGAATTTCTTGACAACGGTATGTTCCACGTGGAACCGGAAGCGGTAAAAATAACTTTGGGTCATGAAAAATGTTTAAAACAAAGGAATTTCCTACTGAAATCAAAAAAATACAGCTTACTACAGACATGGGATGATCAGCTAGCAGAACAAAACCTATTATTAACCAACATGAGAGTTAAGTACTTTGACTCTCTTAATAGGGAGTTCAACATGTTAATCAACGAGATAAAAAACACCATGCCATCTGTTTACAATGAAGTGTCTACTCTGAGCTTAGAATACATCAAGGGTTGGTCTGGCATAGATTACAGCAAACAGCTTAGAGAGTCTTTTGAAAAAGATAAAGCTGTTGGCTACACAACTTGTGGAACTCACAGAAGCGATATTGCAGTGTACACTATGGGAAAACCAGTGAGAGAGTCAGGATCAATGTCAACGTTGGTTTTAGCTTGCCTAATAATGAATTTGGCAAAAATGAATGTTTTTCACGTGAAACATGGCTATAAACCAACACTTTTAGTAGACGATCTATTCTTTGGAATAGATGATAAAAACCTGTCTACTGTGGTAAAATTACTTGTTCATTCAAAAGGAAATATTGTGTTAACTGCACCTAATATTTACATGGACATACTAGATTTAATATGTAAAGAAAATGATGATATTCAGCTTATGAATATTGGAGCCAAAGATTGAGTAGTAAAGGGTATACATCTGAAAGCATTAAGGTCCTCAAAGGATTAGAAGCAGTTCAAAAAAGACCGGGAATGTATATTGGTGATACAGACGATGGCAGCGGACTACATCAAATGATATATGAAGTCGTCGATAATGCTGTAGATGAAGCACTAGCGGGCTTTTGTAAAAATATTGATGTGGTGCTTAATGAAGACGGTTCTGTGACGGTAAAAGACGATGGTCGCGGTATACCAGTTGATTTGCACAAAACTGAGAACAAGTCAGCTGCAGAAGTAATAATGACGACTCTTCACGCAGGTGGTAAATTCGATGATGATTCATATAAGGTGTCTGGAGGATTGCATGGAGTCGGTGTTTCTGTGGTAAACGCTTTGTCAGAGAGATTATCGCTCACTGTTCATAAGGACGGTTTCAAGTATCAACAAGACTATAAAGATAGCCATCCTATAAAACCATTAGAAAAAAATGGTAATACAGACCAAACTGGGACGGTCATTCAGTTTCTTCCAAGCACTAAATACTTCAAAGATCTGAATTATAAAGAGGATGTAATAAAAAAAAGGCTTAAAGAATTAGCTTTTCTTAATTCTGGGATTAGGATTAAATTCACAAATGACGTATCTGGTAAAGAAACTTCGTATTATTACGAAGGTGGTTTGAGGGAATATATCAATGAAATACTTAATAATAAAAAAGACATCCACGATAATCTCATATACATAAACCCAATCATCAAAGGCAATAATACTATAGAAGTGTCTATGAAATGGACCAGTTCTTATACAGAACAAGTAATGTGTTATACAAACAATATTTTTCAAAAAGACGGAGGAACACATTTAAGTGGATTTAAATCTGCACTGACACGCACTCTCAATAGTTACTCAAATAAAAACAATGGAAAGAATCGATATGAGATAACTGGGGACGACTGTCGCGAAGGACTTGTTGCAATTTTGTCTATAAAAATGTCAGATCCTAAATTTTCATCACAAACAAAAGATAAGCTTGTGTCATCAGAAATTAAAACACTCACTGAATCAACATTATCTTCGAAGCTTTCTGAATTTCTAGAGGAAAATCCTAAAGATGCAAAACTCATCATTGGTAAAATCCAACAGGCGGCAATGGCTAGAGAAGAGGCAAGAAAAGCCAAAGATCTAATCAGACGAAAAGATCCTCTGGGTGTCGCAAACTTACCTGGCAAGCTTGCTGACTGTCAGGAGAAGGATCGTGAGAAGTGTGAACTGTTCATTGTAGAGGGTGATTCCGCTGGTGGTTCTGCTAAACAAGCCAGAGACAGAAAAACACAAGCTATACTTCCACTTAAGGGTAAAATTCTTAATAGTGAAAAATCTCAAGACTATAAATTATTATCATCCACAGAGGTTGGATCATTAATATCTGCCCTTGGCTGTGGTTTCAATCATGAGTCAGACGATTTTGACATTGACAAATTAAGATATGGAAAAATCATTATCATGACAGATGCTGATGTTGACGGTGCTCACATCAGAACACTACTCCTAACGCTTTTAGCCAGAAAAATGAAACCACTATTTGATCAAGGGAGAATATATATTGCACAACCGCCATTGTATAAAATAAAGAAAGGAAAATCTGAAAAATACATATCAAATGATTTTGAACTTAATCAATTTTTAGTTAGTTCTTTTTTTGAATCAACTATTCTTGAGGTAGACGGCAAGAAAATTTCAGAAGAGACTTCTATATCTACACTTGTAAACTATCTCAAAATTCATTCTATCACTAAGAACGCCAGCAAATCTAAAGATAAGATTATTCTAAAATGCATGGCTTTCTTGAGACCACTGTCTGATAACACAATAAGTAATCCCAAGAATATAGAATCTTATATAAGTGAGATGTCATCAATACTGAAAGTTATTAGCCCCGTTAATGTGACATATGCATTAACTTATGAGCCATTAGTCGATGATTCTTTTCAAATTAATATTGAAAAGAGAGTCAACGGCATAATAGATCCAACCTTATCGCCAATCAACAAAAAATTCTTCTTCTCTAAAACTTATGAGAGTTTGATTAAACTTGATTTAAATAGAATGTACGACAAGAAAATGGTTCTTAAGAAAGACAATGAAGAAAAACAGTTCTCCTATATTTTTGAGTTATGTGATTATGTGTACACAACTGCTAGAAGTTCTATATCACTTCAGCGTTACAAGGGTCTTGGTGAAATGAATCCATCACAATTAGCTGAAACAACAATGAATCCATCAACGAGGTCTTTATTACAAGTCTCACAGATTAATGATGAAGACTATGTAATATTCGATACCTTGATGGGTGATGATGTTGAAAAGAGAAGGGATTTCATTGTTTCTTCAGCTAACATTGTTGAAACAGTTGATGTTTGATGAAAATCGCTACCTGGAATGTAAATTCTGTTAATGTTCGTTTACCAAATGTGCTTAAATATCTAAAGGACTATAAGCCTGATGTCTTATGTCTTCAAGAGCTTAAGTGCACAGAGGACAAGTACCCGACGGCATCTTTTGAGGGTGAAGGCTATAGTTCTATCCAGGCTTGTCAAAAAACCTACAATGGTGTTTCTATAATATCTAATATCAAACCAAAAGACATAGAACTCAACCCTGTTAATATGTCCCCAGATGAAGTTAGATCCATCTCTGCAACTTATGATAAAGTTAGAGTAATTAATTTTTATGTTGTCAACGGTCAGAGCATTGGATCAGAGAAGTATGAACACAAATTAAAATGGTTGGATAAAGCCCGTATATATATTGACCAACAGCTTAAGTTACACAAAAATCTCATTCTTGTCGGTGACTTCAACATCGTACCCAATGAGTCTGATGCACATAACTTTTCAGCAGAGGATATTCTCTGTTCTGATAAAGAGAGAATGGCACTTAATTCCTTAGTTGACTTAGGACTTAATGATTGTTTTCGGGGAGAAGAGGGATTCTCGCCATATACATGGTGGGATTATAGAGCTGGTGCTTTTCACAGAGATGTTGGGTACCGTATTGATTTACTATTAGCATCAAACGGTCTTTTCAAAAAGGTTAAAAGCTATTCCGTTCATCGTGAAACTAGGCATAAATCATGGTGTCCTGATCAGCCTAAGACGTCAGATCACGCGCCAGTCATGGTTACATTTTAAAATCAACCTAGACTAATGTAGATAGTCTGTTATATTAAAATAGAGAAGCATATGTCTAGTATAATGGTCATAAACGCTAAAGGCGGGTCAGGTAAAACTACAATATCTACAAATCTAGCTTCTTATTTTGCAACAAATGGTTATAACGTAACTCTGGTTGATCTTGATCCCCAGGGATCTTCTACCAAATGGTTATCAGCTAGACCTATGACAAAGGCGAAAATTAGAGGAGTAACATCATTACCACCACAAAAGGTGTCTAAAAAAGAAAATGATATAACAATATTTGACGTGCCTGCCGCTATATATGGAGCTAGATTACAAACTTATATAAAAAAAGCTAAAAAGATAATAGTTCCTGTTTTACCGTCTCCTATTGACATGTCTGCTGCGAGAGACTTTTTAAATTCCATAAGAAGTCTAGGTAGTGTAATTCGCAACAGAACAGATATCTGCCTCGTGGCAAATAGGTGCAGAGCGAACACTAATATCTTTGAAGAGCTTGACGACTATCTTGTAAAAGAGAAAGGCATTAGGTACGTAACAGCTTTTAGGGATAACACAAACTATATTAATGCTGCTAAGAAGGGCATTGGCATATTTGAAATGGGTGAGTCCATGACCGCCCAAGACAGAGAGGAGTGGAAACCGCTTCTATCATGGGTAAGAAGTAAAAAGAAGAGGTAATTTAATCCTCCATGCTATCCAGAATTCCATCGTGCACATCTTTATACTCTATGATGTCCGGGAAGATTTTATTCATCAGTGAAACATCTAAGATCCTTGACTCTTTAATAAAAGATAATCTTTTTTCATCATATAAAAGACTTGCCTGGTCATAGTCTATAAATTCTGGGTACGATAAATCTAAAGCATCATAAATCTTTAAATAATAGTCTGTTGTTTTAATAGGTGTACCATCACTTACGTTAATAATTAATCTAGATGTTTTTGTATTAGTAAGACATCCTATTATTATTTTTGCTAAATCCTTGGCATGTATTAAGTTTGTATATTTACACAAATCTTTTTTTATTAGCGGCAATCTTTCATTTATCCTTTTTAATGGCAGCCTACCTTTGCCATATATTCCTGGAACACGCAATATAGTATAATCTATACCTGAAGCTGCAACCTGATTTTCTGCATCCACCCTTCTTCTTGCTCTGTCTGTCACAGGCATGACAGGTTCATTTTCATTCACAATCGCATCTTTCCTATCTCCATAAACGCCACTAGTGCTAATATATATAAATCTGCTTATTTGCTCTTTCTCTACGTTTGCAATAAAATTCCTTATTGTTGTATCCTTTGTACCAGTTCCCTGTGGAGGTGCTAGATATATCACAGATGCTGTGGAAGCTATCAGTTCTGATATCTTTGTATTATCTTTTGATACATCAATTGAAATATTTTCATCACAGTTGTTCTTGTCAGACCTACACACACCGATAAACTTTGTGTTGTTGATTCTGTGCTTGACTATATAATCAGATACATAGCCATTTCCGATAAGATAAATTTTATTCATCAATTCCTTTTATCTTATTCACGATGCCATTAATGTCATAGATGTCCTCCAACTTTGTCAGAGAGGCAACCTGTCCGCTTTTTAAAATATTTTCATCTGATTTATCTAGAACAAAAAAATGTATATCTTTTATATTAACCTCTTTGCTGTCTATCAATGGCTCTATGCTACTCTTACTGAAACCTATTACTATAGCTCCTTTGCTAGCCATCTTTTCCACTTTTCTCAGATTGTCTGTGTTTAAAACTCTCGCATAGACATCACAAACTGTGTAATCTATTTTTTTTTCTTTTAAGTAGTTATGAATAATTTCCTTGCCACCTATACCTTTTAACAGGAGAGTTTTCCCTAGGTTGTAACCTTCATCTTGAATTTTCTTGATTAGGCCAACACTAGAATAATCTGCTTCAGGAATAATACATTCAAGACTAAACTTCTTTCTCACCCATTTCTTACAATTTGGGCCTATACCAAAAATATATTTCGAGTCATATATATGATTATTGCTCGAGTCGATTTTTTTAATTGCATTTGCGCTCTGTATAATAATAGTTTTATATTCGTCGTCTATGGGATATCGTTCTATGTGCTGAATATCTTGTATCATTAGGTCATTAAAATCATATCCATTCAACTTTAAGGCATCTTCAAGCTCCTCTTTCATAGAGTAATTTGATACTAAGATTACGCTTAACATTTCAACATCCGTTTTGACCCCATTTTTATAAATAGTTTTGACAATTTATTTGCCAACAATATATAGTCTTCTTTATTGCCAACAACTCTATTCTTGATGTATTTTCTACCATCTAATGATGCAACGAACCCAATCAGCGTCATCAATCCCTGTTTCACTATTGCGTGAGCTCCTATTGGGGACAGACAATCCCCATCCATTTCTGCTGCAAAAATCCTTTCAGCCACAACACAAATTTCAGTGTCATTATCTGAAATTCTTTTTATTTTTCTAAAAATTTCTTGGTGTTTGGACAGACACTCTATACATAGAACACCCTGACCTGGCGCTGGCACGAAGGTATCAATATCAAGACTTTGAGTGATAAGATGTGTTAGATTCATTCGTTCAAGCCCCGCCTTTGCCAAGACAATAGCATCAAAATTTTCCTCATCAAGCTTTTTCAGTCGGGTGTTAATATTTCCTCTTAACTCTCTTACATTAATCTTTTTTCCTAAATGACTCAGGATTGCTTGTCTGCGTGGACTTGATGATCCAACATCTCCACCCTGCATATCCTCTATGCGACTGTGTTTATTGGAAATAAAAACGTCTCTTGGATCATCTCTTACCATTATGCTCGTAATAGAAAATTTACTACTGATTTTAGCTGGCACGTCTTTCATAGAATGAACTGCAATATCTGCTTTGCCCTGTGTCAAGGCAAGTTCTAACTCTTTAAGAAATAAGCCTTTCCCACCTTCAGATTTAAAAACTTTTTCACTAGCACTGTCACCAGATGTTGTCATCGAGACAATATCTATATTTTTAAATACACCTTTCTCAAGCAGGTGGTCCCTTACAATATTTGCTTGCCTGAGTGCTAGAGGGCTTTCTCTCGTGGCAAGTTTTATATTTTCACGCATAGTTGTATTACCAGAATTTCACATATAGTATACTTGCATTGATAAAGATATTAAAACTTCCAGAGGAATAATGTGAAAAACTCAACTTGGTCAGGTAGGTTTAAAAAGGGCCTTGATAAGCAAGTGCTTGAATTTTCTGAAAGCGTTAGCATAGACCATCTTCTCTTTGATTCAGATATTAGAGTATCTCTAGCACATGCAGAGATGTTAGGTGAATGCAAGATAATCACTAAAACTGAAGCAAAGAAACTATGTAAAGGTCTGCAACAAGTCAAAAAAAAATATTATGAAGGCAAGTTGTCTCTTTCCATAAAACATGAAGATGTTCATATGAATATAGAACAAGCTTTAACAAAGGAAGTGGGAGAACTGGGCAAGAAGATTCATATGGGAAGATCAAGAAATGATTTAGTAGCAACTGATTTCAGATTATATCTCAGAGATTGTGCGGATTTAATTCTAGCAAAAATTAAAGATATAAGGTACGCAGTTGCACTTGTTGCAAAGGCAAACTTTGATGTCATATTCCCAGGTTATACCCATATGCAACTAGCTCAACCTGTATCATTTGGCCATCATCTACTGGCTTGGCACGAAATGTTCGCCAGAGACGAGCAGAGAATTCTCCAAGTAAAAGATTCTATTAACGTTATGCCTCTAGGAAGCGCAGCATTATCAGGGTCACCATACAAGATTGATAGGAGGCTAGTGGCCAAGAAGTTGGGCTTTAAGACAATTTCACTTAATTCAATGGATGCAGTTAGCGACAGAGATTTTGTTTGCGACTTTGCATACTCGTGTTCAATGATTATGATTCACTTATCAAGAATTTCAGAAGAACTCATATACTGGATGAATACACACATTAAGCTTGTCGACATTGACGAGGCATTCTGTACAGGATCATCAATAATGCCACAAAAAAAGAATCCAGATGTGCCTGAACTTATAAGAGGTAAGTGTGGCTCAACTATCGGCTCTTTATCATCCTTGCTCATTTTATTAAAAGGTTTGCCACTAACCTACAACAGAGACTTACAAGAAGATAAAGGGATAATAATAGAATCTATCTCTGAGGTTGTATCATGTTTAAGCTTAATGCCAAGAATGATTTTGACTCTTACTGTTGATGAAGAGAGGGCAATGATGTTTGCCAAAGATGATTATTCAAACGCAACTGATCTTGCTGATTATCTTTCTATGAAAGGCGTGCCATTTAGAGAATCACATGAGTTGGTCGGAAAAATTGTTAAATATGCGGAAACTAGACATATTAGCCTGAACGATTTGAGCCTTGATGAATTTAAAAAGTTTTCTAATAAAATTAAAGATGATGTTTACAAAGCGATTGATGTCTGCAGCTCGATTTACAATAAAACATCACCAGGGGCTACATCGCCCATTAATGTAAAAAAAGCAGCAAATAAAATATTATCCTCCTTAAAAAAAGACGGCTATGAATAAAACGGCAATAGTATTTTTTACAATATTTCTAACTTCTTTTAATGTATCAGCTAATCAAAATATCCCAACTATAAAAGATTATCTAAATGATGAAAATAAAAAATATGACTCTTATATTTATGGTCTGGAGAGTGGTCTAGAGTGGGCTTCGGAATTTTATTATAGAAAACACCAGATAGAAATTTACTGCAAACCAAGTAATGTTGAGTTACCGGCATCAGAGCTCAGGGTAATGATAGACAGAACAATAGCTGCTAAGCCAGGGTTTTTTAAAAAATATGAAAACGAGCCACTGCTGGGGCTGGCCCTGAGGAATGGTTATATTGAAGCTTTTCCGTGTCAATAAGGCTTGTGAGAATGTAACGAATTTTGTAATATACTATGTCTAATAGGGTAATTTTACAGGAGGAGTAACAATGCCAGATCATCCAGTACCACAAGGAGATGACATTATATTGCCTGACGGAACTAAAGTAGGTTCTTGGAATGGTGAAGATGTTAAAGATCTTCAGGT
>MDTE01191468.1_pt1 | contig 19925 bp, 22 predicted proteins | sample 811231 | NCBI WGS metagenome assembly MDTE01 (sample SAMN05326651, study PRJNA326480) | marine metagenome | isolation source: seawater | place: Indian Ocean: Red Sea | collected 2010 | reverse complement strand
CAGTTGTTTCAATTGGTTGGTATCTAGGTGGAACTTTTGGAATAGGAACTTTAATATTTGCATTTGGAGTTGGTCCCGCTGTTGCTTTTGGTTTATATTTGGTTGATAAATTATTTAACTATAAATAATCGATTTTATTTTTTTTTTTAAAAATTAATTTTTTAAATATAAAATAAATAACCAAAATCAATATAAATAGAATTGTGTGAGGAATGTACGCCATAAAATCAAATTTATTCCAATAAAAGATATCCATATAAGGACCAATATAAAAAAGTATTGGAGCCCAAATTGATATTTTTTCAAATAGATTTGCACCAAAAAATTCAATATCACCTACTGCCAATGAATAGCTTCCTGCGTTATCATTATTAAAAACTTTAATTACATAAGTTCCAGAATCTAATTTTAAACTTTTTTTAAATTCTTTATCATTATGAGTGCCTATTTGTGGACCAATCCAATACCAGTCTCTAGCATAAGGCTCATACCAAGCTTTCCATTCAAATTCTTTACCATCTTCATAAAAAATTGAATTGTTGTCTTTGTCAAATACCTCAAGTGAAATCCATTTAATATTATCATCTATTTTTGGAATAGTAATTCCAACATAAAATGAAAACTCAGTATCACTTTCGATTTTATAGTAATGAGGATCACCATTTAGCTTTCCATAATAAGCTTTTGATATTTCTGGATTAATAACATTGTGAGGTTCATTTGATGAAGGTGAATATTTAATTAATTTAGGTTGATGAGCGTATGTGTTTAGTGAGAAAAAAAATATTACTATTGTAAAAATTATTTTCATTCGAAATTATATTAAAATCTAATATAAAAAAAAACCCCCGAAACTAACTTTCGGGGGTTTTAGAATTTCTATAAAGTGACGGGTTTACATGCCCATTCCACCCATGCCACCCATGCCACCCATTCCACCTCCTGGCATTCCAGCTGGGCCTGAGTCTTTTTCTTCAGGTTTGTCTGCAACCATCGCTTCGGTTGTTACTAGTAATCCTGATATAGACGCAGCATCTTGTAAAGCTGTTCTAACTACTTTAACTGGATCTATAATTCCTTCTTTGAACATATCTACATATTGCTCTGATTGTGCATCATAACCAGTTGATGGTTTATTTGTTTCTAAAAGTTTACCAACTACCACAGAACCGTCTACTCCTGCATTTTTGGTAATTTGCCTAATTGGAGCTTGTAAAGCATTTTTAACAATCTCTACTCCAGCCTTTTGATCATCTCCCTTAACTTTAACTTTATCAAGATCTTGTGAAGCATAAAGTAGCGCGCATCCCCCACCAACAACAATTCCTTCCTCTACAGCTGCTCTGGTTGCATTAAGTGCATCCTCTACTCTATCTTTTTTTTCTTTAACTTCAACTTCTGTGGCTCCGCCAACTTTGATTACTGCTACACCCCCAGCTAATTTTGCTAATCTTTCTTGAAGTTTTTCTCTGTCATAGTCTGAAGTAGTTTCTTCTACTTGAGCTTTTATTTGTGCACATCTAGCTTCAATATCAGATTTTTTTCCACTTCCACTAACTATAGTACTGTTTTCTTTATCTACTTTTACTTTTTTAGCTGATCCAAGATCATTAATTTTTACATTTTCTAATTTAATTCCAAGATCCTCAGAAATTACTTGTCCACCAGTTAATATTGCAATGTCTTCAAGCATTGCTTTTCTTCTATCACCAAAACCTGGTGCCTTAACAGCAACAACTTTTAAGCCACCTCTTAGTTTATTAACCACTAAAGTTGCAAGAGCTTCACCTTCAACATCTTCTGAAATTATCATTAAAGGTCTTCCAGCCTGTACAACTGCTTCTAATAGTGGAACCATTGGTTGTAAATTAGTTAATTTTTTTTCATGTAAAAGAATAAGAGGGTTATCTAATTCTGTAGTCATTTTATCTGCATTAGTAATAAAATATGGTGACAGATATCCTCTATCAAACTGCATACCCTCAACTACTTCCAATTCAGTTTCGATACTTTTGGCTTCTTCAACAGTTATAACTCCTTCATTTCCAACTTTTTGCATAGCTTTAGAAATCATACTTCCAATTTCTTTATCACCGTTTGAAGAGATTGTTCCAACTTGTGCTATCTCATCACTATCTTTGACTTTTTTTGCAGATGAAATTAATTTTTCCTTTACATGTTCAACAGCAGAGTCTATTCCTCTTTTGACATCCATAGGGTTCATACCTGCTGTAACATATTTGCACCCTTCTTTAACTATTGCTTGAGCTAAAATAGTAGCCGTAGTTGTTCCATCACCAGCCTCATCATTTGTCTTGCTAGCAACTTCTTTAACCATTTGAGCTCCCATGTTTTCGAATTTATCCTCTAGCTCAATTTCTTTTGCAACTGATACACCATCTTTGGTTGTTCTTGGAGCACCATATGATTTGTCAATGACAACATTTCTTCCCTTAGGTCCCAGTGTTACTTTTACGGTGTTAGCTAAGATATCTACACCTTTTAACATTGCCGATCTTGCATCAGAATCGAATTTTACAATTTTTGCCATTTTAATGTCTCCTTATTAATTATTTTTTTGAAGAAATACCCATAATGTCAGACTCTTTCATTATGCTGTACTCTTTTCCATCTATTTTAACTTCTGTTCCTGACCATTTTCCAAATAATACTTTATCACCTACTTTAACATCCATAGGAATGATCTTTCCATCCTCAGTTTTAGCTCCGCCACCTACTGCTACAACTTTCCCTTCTTGTGGCTTTTCCTGGGCTGTATCAGGTATTATTATTCCTCCAGCGGTTTTTTCGCTACTATCTAGCACTTCAATTAAAACTCTATCGTGTAAAGGTTTAAACTTCATATGTAAATCTCCTTAAAATATTGGATTCATATAGATATAGATGCGAGTATTTCAAGCTGTTTATAAAGAATCTATGCATAAAAAAAGCAAAGAATTTAGCTTATTTTTAAGCTATATGTCCTAAATGGTAAAAATCATAGACGAAATTGGGTTAAAATCGTTGATAGGCAACTATGATCTATTTTTTATAGACCTTTGGGGCGTAATACATAATGGAATAAGCCTTCACGAAAACGCGATAGATGTTTTAAATAAATTATCTGAACTTAAAAAAGAATATATTCTGTTAACTAACGCACCAAGACCAATAATTGATGTTAAAAATTTTGTAGAAAAAATGGGCATGAGTAAAACCCATTCCTCTAAAATTTTTACTTCTGGAGAGGCTTCTTTAGAGTTCCTTTTTAAAAATTTGATCGACAAGAAATTTTTCCATATTGGACCTCCTAGGGATTTTACGTTATTTAAAGAATTTAAAAAAAAAAAAATCGAAGATATTAACGAGGCCGAATATTTATTGTGCACAGGACTCTTTGATGATCAAAGTGATGATATAGCTTATTATAAAAAAATTTTTGATGGTCAAAAATCAAAAGTTTTAGTTTGTACAAATCCTGATTTGATAGTTGATAGAGGTGATAAAAGAGAATTATGTGCTGGATCGGTGGCCCAAGTTTTTGAAGAAATAGGTGGGAAAGTAGAATATTTTGGAAAACCTTATTCAAATGTATATAATTTAGCAGCAAATATAAAAAATAAAAAAGTTTTGTGTATTGGTGATAATTTAAAAACAGATATAAAAGGGGCAAATTTACTAAATTTTGATGCATTGTTAATTTCTAACGGGGTTCATAAAGAAGAAATTAAGATAAGCAAAGTAGAGGAAGTAGAAAAAAAATATAAAGTAAAAATAGATTTTATTCAAACTTATTTAAAATGGTAAAAAAATTAAAAATTTATAGAAATTTTAAAGTCAAAGAGTCTCATAAAAATTCAATTATTTTAATTGGAAATTTTGATGGTCTGCACTTAGGCCATCAGAAATTATTTCAACTAGCAAAAAAATATAAAGATAAATTTAAAACTAATATAGGAGTTGTAACTTTTGATCCTATTCCAAAAATGTTTTTTAATAAAAAACTTAAAAATTATAGAATCTCCAATCTTGAACAAAAAATTAATATTTTAAAAAAATTTAATGTCAATTTTATAATTAATAAAAAATTTGATAGAAAGTTTTCAAAAATTAAAAGCGATAATTTTGTAAAAAATATTTTATACAAAAAACTTCGACCAAGATATATTTTTGTAAGTAATAATTTTAGATTTGGTAACAAGCGAGAAGGAGATGTAAAGCTTCTTAAATTTATGTCTAATAAACATAATTTTAAAATTATTAATCCTTCTCCATTGAAGAAAAAAAATAAAACTATTTCATCAACGCTAATTAGAAAATTTTTAGAAAAAGGAAAAATTAAATTAGCAAATAATTATCTTAGTAGGCCTTGGTGTATCGAGGGCAAAGTTCAAAAAGGAAGAATGATGGGAAAGAAAATTGGTTTCCCAACTTGTAATATCGAACTTAGAAATTACATAATACCTAAAACAGGTGTTTATTCAGTTTTAGTAAAATATTCAGGTGCTAAAAATAAACTAAAAGGTATAGCAAATTTAGGGTATAGACCTACTTTTAATCAAAAAAAGATTCTTTTGGAGGTAAATATATTTAAATTTACTGGAAATCTTTATAATAAGAAACTATCAGTAGAATTTATAAAGTTTATAAGAGGTGAAAAGAAATTTACAGGAGTTGATCAACTTAGAAATCAAATTAATAAAGATATAAAAATAGCTAAAAGTACATAAAAAAATGGGCAAAGAGAACATAAATCTTCCAAAAACTGCTTTTTCAATGAAAGCAAATCTGCCAGCAAAAGAACCTGGTTTTGTTCAATATTGGGATGAAATAAATTTGTACAAAAAGTTAAGGAAGGCAACTAGTACCAAAGATAAATTTGTTCTTCACGATGGTCCACCTTATGCAAATGGAAATATTCATATGGGAACAGCCTTAAATAAAATACTTAAAGATATAATAACAAAGTTTCATCAGATGAATGGAAAAAATTCAGTATACGTTCCAGGATGGGATTGTCATGGATTGCCAATAGAATGGAAAATTGAAGAACAATATAAAAAAAATAAAAAAAATAAAAACGAAATTCCAATTACTGAATTTAGAAAAGAATGTAGAGATTTTGCAAATAAATGGATCAAAGTTCATAAAGACCAATTTAAAAGGTTAGGTGTAATTGGTGATTGGGAAAATTATTATTCGACAATGAGTTTCGATGCAGAAGCTCAAATTGTCAGAGAACTAGGAAAATTTTTAAAAGAGGGCAGTTTGTATAAAGGTTATAAACCGGTGTTATGGTCAACTGTTGAGAAAACAGCATTATCGGATGCTGAAGTAGAATATATGGATCATGTCTCAGATACGATTTATGCATCTTTTCCGATTAAAAAAACAAACCTAAATGAATTGAAAGAATGTAGTATTGTTATTTGGACAACAACACCTTGGACAATACCTGCAAATAAAGCTTTAGCTTATAATGAAAATTTAAAATATCTAATTATTCAGATACAGGATGAAAATCAGTTTAAAAATTTTAAAATAGTTATTGCAAAAGATTTATTAGTTTCAGTAATTAAAGATTGTAATATAGAAAAATATAAAATTTTAAATGAAATTTCAGGCAAAGATTTTGCAGGAACAATTTGCAAGCATCCTTTTTTTGATATTGGTTATGATTATGATGTTCCTATGTTAAATGCAAGGTTTGTTACTATAGAACAAGGAACTGGAATAGTTCATTGTGCCCCAAGCCACGGTCCTGACGATTTTAACTTGTGTATTAATAATGGGATAAAAGCATTAGAAACCGTTGATGATGATGGAAGATACACTAAACATATACCTCTTTTTGAAGGGACACATGTTTTCAAAGCTAATTCTATAGTTATAGATAAATTAAAGGAGGTTAATAAACTAATTATAAATGGAAAATTAAATCATTCATATCCACATTCATGGAGATCAAAGGCACCTTTGGTGCATAGAGCAACTCAACAATGGTTTATATCAATGGAAAGTCATGGACTTAGAAAAAAAGCTTTAAAAGCAATTGATGAAACAACATTTTATCCTAGCAAAGGAAAAGAAAGAATAAAAGCAATGATCGAAACCAGGCCCGATTGGTGCGTTTCTAGGCAAAGAGTTTGGGGAGTTCCTCTACCAATATTTGTATCAAAAGAAACAAACGAGGTTTTGGTTGACGACGAAATATTTGAAAATATTGCAAAAATTTATGAAAAAGAAGGATCAGATTGTTGGTTTTCTGATGATCCACAAAGATTTTTAGGAAAAAAACATAACGCAAAAGATTACAAAAAATCAACTGACATCGTTGAAGTTTGGTTTGATAGTGGATCAACTCACTCATTTGTATTAGAAAAAAGAAATGATTTGAAATGGCCTGCATCAATGTATTTAGAAGGATCAGATCAACACAGAGGTTGGTTTCACTCATCATTACTTGAGTCCTGTGGAACAAGAGGAAAGGCGCCATTTGAGTCAATATTGTCCCATGGATTTGTAGTTGACGGAAAAGGACTTAAAATGTCAAAATCCTTAGGAAATCAAATTTTGCCAGAGGACATTCTAAAAAAATATGGTGCAGATATAATTAGAGTTTGGGTAGCAGCATCAAATTATGCAGAAGACTTAAGAATAGATTATTCTATACTGGAGCAACACGCAGAGTCTTATAGAAAAATTAGAAATACATTTAGATATTTATTAGGAAATTTGAATGATAAATTTTCTGAAATAAATTTTGAGGAAATAGATATAAATAAACTTCCAGAGCTAGAAAGATATATGCTTCACAAAGTTTTTATTTTAAATGAAAATTTTTATAAAAATTTTAATTCATATACCTTTCATAACCTTTACAAAGAGTTATTAAATTTTTGCACAGTAGATTTATCAGCTTTTTATTTTGATATAAGAAAAGACTCGCTTTATTGTGATGACTTAACATCTGTAAAAAGAAAAAGTTGCACTACAGTCTTAAATATAATCTTAGACTGCTTACTTAAATGGTTTGCACCTATTTTATCTTTCACAACTGAAGAGATTTTTGCAATCATAAAAAAAAATAATGATGAAAGCATACATATGAAAAATTTTGCTGACATTCCAAAAAATTGGCAAAATGAAAAGTTAAACGAAAAGTGGGGAAAATTAAAAAAAATTAGAGATTTTTCAAATATAAGCATAGAAACAAAAAGATCAGATAAAGTTATTGGTTCAAGCTTAGAAGCAAAAATAAAAATAAAACTAAAAAAAGATTTATTTGAAATAGCAAAAAATTTTGATTTTGGAGAAATATGTATAACTTCAGGAGCTGAAGTAATATTAGATAATAATTTACATGAAGATATATTAGTTGAGACACAAAAAGCAGAAGGAAAAAAATGTAGCGTTTGTTGGAAAATAAGAAAAGATGAATGTGAGAGACACGGCAAAATTAATTAATAAATGATATCAAAAAAGCTTAAAGATAATTTGTTAAAATTTTTATTTGTTCTTTTTATTTTCTTCGTTGATAGAACTTCAAAAACATATGTAATTAACTTAGCTGAGGGACAAGATAAGCTAGATTTATATATAAATCCTTTTTTGAATATTATTCTAGTTTGGAATACAGGTATAGCTTTTGGACTTCTTTCATTTGATAGTAACCTTGTTTATAACGCTATTACTATTCTAATCTTATTTATAAACCTTTTTATATTTTACCTAATAATTAAGTCTGAAAAATTTGTATTATTTTCTTTAATTTTAGTTTTAGGGGGTTCTCTTGGAAACTTATATGACAGGCTATACTACTCTGCAGTTCCTGATTTCATAGATTTAAATTATAATGGATATCATTGGTTTATTTTTAATATTGCAGATATTTTTATAACTTTAGGAATAATTAGCCTTATTTTAGTAGAAATTTTAAATTATAAGAGAAGTAATGAAAATAAAAATTAAATATTTTAGCATACTGTTATTATCACTTTTTTTATTAAATTCATGTGGAGGATCAGCCAAGGATGTATTGCAAGGAAAAAAAAGATCTGACAGTAAAGATGAATTTTTAGTTAAGAAAAAAAATCCTTTAACACTTCCTCCGGACTTCAGTAAGCTTCCTCTCCCAAACGAAAGTGAAGAAAGAGAATTTGAAGTAGAAAATGAGAATGAGTTAAAAAAAATACTTAAAATTGAGGATAATTCATCAGTCGGTTCAAATGACAGTAGCGGGTCGTCACTGGAAGATTTAATTATAGAAAGAATTAAGTAAAAGATGTTAACCGCCAACATAAGTATTGATGGCTTTAAAAATATAAAAAAAAGAAAGGTTAATGTTGAAAAGGATAGGTTGTTAAAAAAATATCCTTTACTAAAATCATTAAGCTCAGATTATAAATATAGTTATAAAAAAACTTTAGTTAAAAAGTACTCAAATTATTCCACTTTTAGAATTATTGGTATGGGAGGATCAATATTGGGATCTGAGGCTATTTATCAATTCTTAAATAAAAAAATAAAAAAAAATTTATATTTATTAATAATCTTCAAGCTTATAGGCCAAAATTAAAACAAAAAAAAAAAAGTCTAAACTTAGTAATTTCAAAGTCTGGAAATACTTTGGAAACAATTGTTAATTATAATCTATTAAATAATAAAAAAAAAAATAATAAGTTTATATTTATCACTGAAAAAAAAAAAAATTATATTTCTTATTTAGCAAATAAAATAAAAGCTGAAATAGTAGAACATAAAAATTATATTGGTGGCAGGTACTCAGTTCTATCTGAAGTTGGAATGCTACCTGCGAATTTAATGGGGTTAAATGAAAAAAAATTTAAAAAATTTAATGAACTTATTAAAAATAAAAATTTTTTAAATCAACTAATTTTAAATGTAAGTGCTACTATTGAATTTTTAAAAAAAGGAAAACATAATTCTATAATATTAAATTACGACGAAGACTCTGAAAACTTATTTAAGTGGTATCAGCAACTTATTGCTGAAAGTTTAGGAAAAAAAGCAAAGGGTATCCTTCCAATCATATCAACTATGCCAAGGGATAACCACAGCTTGTTACAATTTTATCTTGATGGACCTAAAAAAAGTTTTTTTACATTTTTCAATGTATATGAAAAAAAATCAGATATATTAAATACAAGTTTTTTAAGTCCTTTTAACTATTTAAAAAATAAATCTTTTTATGAAATAATTAATTCACAGCAACAAGCAACAAAAAATATTTTTTTAAAAAAAAAAAATACCATTTAGAAGTTTTAAAGTTTTAAAAAGAAATGAAGAAAGCCTTGGAGAATTATTTTGCTTTTTTATATTAGAAACAATATTATTAGGAGAGGCACTTAAAATAAATCCTTTGGACCAACCTTCTGTGGAACTTGTAAAAAAAGAGACAAAGAAAATTTTATGTTAAAATTAATTTACTAATTTTCCAAAAATAATTTTTGACTTACCGTAAGCTTCAATTCTGGTTTGTTTTAATTTATCAATAAAATTATCTTTATTTGAATTATTTCTGTGAATAATTATACTTGCTTTCTTCGATAATATTTTCATTTTATAAATTTTATTTAATATAGTATTTATTTTTTCATAAATATATGGAGGGTCAAAAAAAACTAAATCTATTTTATTTATAAAAATTTTTTGAAAATTAGATATTCTTTCAACATCTTGTTCGATTATTTTACTATTTTTTTTACAATCCAAAGCCTCAATATTTTTTTTTAAAATATTTAATGCAGGTTTATAATTTTCAAAGAAATAAACTTCCTTTGCGCCTCTAGATAAACATTCTAATCCAAATGATCCTACCCCAGAATATAAATCTAAAATACTTGAATTATTTAAACTTATTTCATTAGAATGCTCAATGATATTAAAAACAGACTCTCTTACCCTATCTTTTAATGGTCGTGTAGAACTATTAATTGGATCAAATATTTTTCTACCTTTGAAATTTCCAGCAATTATTCTCATATATTAATTATTTTATGACCTATATCTTTTCTAAAAAAACCATTATTCCATTTTAGTTTATTTATTAGTTGAATAGAAAATGATCTTGCAATTTTAAGGCTAGAGGAAGTTGAAACAAAATTTAAAACTCTTCCACCCGTAGAATAAAATTTGTTTTTTACTAATTTAGTTCCAGCATGAAAAATATGTGTATTTTTATTAATTTTTAAATTATCTAAATTTTTTATCAAAATATTTTTCTTATAAGCCCCAGGATAACCTCTGGAAGATAAAACAATACAAATACTTTTTTTTTTAAACCATTCAATCTTAATTTTTTTTAAATTTTGGTTACAGGTTTCATTAATTATTTTAAGTAAATCAGTTTTTAAAAGAGGTAAAATAGTTTGGCATTCAGGATCACCCATTCTAACATTGTATTCAATTAGATATGGTTCTTCATTAACAATCATTAAACCGGCATAAAGAAAACCAATATATTTAGTTTTCATATCTTTAATTGCTTTTAAAGTAGGTAAAATAATTTTTTTTAAAATTTTTTTATCCAATTTTTTATTTATAAGACCCGAGGGAGTATAGGCGCCCATTCCTCCAGTGTTTGGACCTTTGTCATTTTCAAATATTCTTTTATGATCTTGAGCTGTGTGAAACTTTTTAAAACTTTTTCCATCAGAAATAATAAAATAACTCATTTCCTCACCATTTAGATATTCCTCTATAAGCACTTTTTTAGCTTTACCAAATTTTCCATTAAATATTTCCTTAATAGCTTTTTTACATTGATTGACAGTATTACAAATATAAACACCTTTTCCAGCAGCAAGATTATCTGCTTTAATAACTATGGGTAATTTTACATTTTTAATAAATTGAAATGATTTTTTTTTGTTTTTGAAAATCCCAAATTTTGCTGTAGGTATTTTATATTTTTTACATAAATTTTTAGTAAAAATTTTAGATCCCTCAAGACGCGCAGCTTTTTTATTTGGTCCAAAAACTTTTATCCTATTTAATTTTAAAAAATCAGCCAAACCATCTACCAGTGGTTTTTCAGGACCTATTACAACCAAATCTATAAAATTGTTTTTAAAAAATTTTAAAAGTTTCTGAAAATTATTTAATTCAATATTGATATTTGTAGCAAATTTACTAGTTCCTGCATTTCCGGGTATACAATAGATTCTTTCTATTTTTCTGGACTCAGATATTTTTTTACTTAAAGCGTGCTCTCTTCCACCACTTCCTAAAATTGCTACATTCATGTATAAATAATATATAACTATTTAATGAAAAATAAATTAGCCAAATTAAAGTTTTTACCTAATAAGTTTGAAATATTAGAAGAAGGAGATCATGTAATATGTGCTATATCAGGAAAAAAAATATTATTAGAAAATTTAAACTATTGGAATGTTGATTTACAAGAACCTTATTTTTCTTATATAGAAGCAGCAAAAAAAAGAGAAAATAATTAATTTATTTCCACCTATCATGAGTCCATATCCACTGTGATGGATTTTTAAGTATCATTTCCTCCAAAATCTTGTTTAGTTTGTCTGAGATATCAATAATTGAATTAGTTTTTTCAAATGCAATAGGTTTGTATATTTCCATATCAAAATAAATCCCATCTTTTCTTGATATATAAATTGGAACTACCTCACAATTATACTTTTTAACTAATTGAGCGGGAATGGTTGTTGTATAAGCCGGCTTATTAAAAAAATTTACTTTTTCTGCTTCACTTACTCTTTGATCGATCATCAAAGCAATAGAGTAGCCATTTTTAAATAACTCCAACAGACGTCTAGAACCAGCTCTACCTTTTTTAATTTGATTTTTGCAAATACTTTTAGTTCTTATTTTTTCCATAATAAAATTTAAAAAAATATTATTAAGAGGTCGATAAACTGTAGCAAGATTAATACCAAAATTTTCTAATTGCATAGCCATTAATTCAAAATTATTAAAATGACCTGAAATAAATACAACTTTTTTATTTTTTTCCTTAATATCTCTTAGGTTTTCTAATCCTTCTATATTAATAAATTTTGAAAATTCTCCAGATTTAAATTTTTTTAAATAAACATACTCTGCCAATATTCTTCCGTAGTTACCCCACATTTGATTTATTATTTTTTCTTTATCATTTTTGATATTACAATCTTCCAAGTTTTTTAAAATTTTAATTTTTGATCTAAATAAAGGGCCTACAAGTCTTCCTAAAAATCCACCTAAATTTGAAGCATTTTTATAACCTACCAATTTAAATATAATTAATAAAAGAGATATAAATATAAATTCAAAAAAATATTTTATTATTTTCATAGATACTTGTTAATACATTCTATAAATTTTTTTTCATGAAGAATTTTAAGTTTTATTTTAATAAAAGTAATTTTCTCTCTGTCAGAATTATTTAATCTCAAATAATCTTTTTCAGTTGTTATAATTGTTAAATTATTTTTTTGAGCTTCATTTTTAATTTTATGAATGTCTTTAGTAGAATAATTGTAATGATCTGGATATTTAAAATACTTTTTAATTTTAAAATTATTTTTTTCTAAAGTTTTATAGAAACTTTCATTATTGCCTATTCCTGAAAAAATATAATAATCTTTATTTAGATCAAAATCTTGAATATTTGTTATTTCATACTTCGCTCTAAATATTTGAATACTTTCATTATTTAATTTTAGCAATTTTATCAAATTTTCATTATCATTTTCTCCATTAATTAGCGCTATATTATAATTAGCTAATGATTTTATATTCTCTCTTAAAGGACCGGATGGAATAACAGATCCATTGCCTATACCTTTGTCTGAGTTGAAACAAACTATAGACAGGTCTTTATTTATTTTTTTTTCTTGAAGGCCATCATCCAATATTGCAACATCAAAATTTTCTTGTTCAGCAATTTTAAGTGCAGCTGTTCTACTACTCTTGCAAATTAAATTACAATAATGTGATATAAGCTTCTGTTCATCAATTTGACTAGAGTAGAATTTTTTTACTACAGTGCATTTGAGCTTTTCACTAATAATTTGGTTTAATAATATTGCCATAGGGGTCTTGCCTGTGCCACCGATATAAATATTTCCCACACATATTGTTTTGATTTTAAAGTATTCTTTCTTTTTTTTATTTTTAAAAAAATTAATTACTTCAACAACTAAAGAGGCAGGAAAAAATAAATATTTTAAAAAATTTAATTTATTTGGTGCATAATCCCAAAATTTTGGTTTATTTAGTATCATTTATATTTGTTTTTCTATTTCACCTAAATTTTTTCTCAAAATAGCACTTCCTAAATTTTTGAGCTTTTTTGCTATTTTTTTATTAAAGTTTTTTTCTTTAATTTGATTATTAAATATTTTTTCAGCATTTTTAAGTGTATCTATTTTTTTTGTTATTTTATTTTTTTTTAATAGAGAGTAAACATCTTTAAAATTACTTATGTAAGGTCCATGTAAAACTTTACATCCAATTCGTGCAGCTTCTATAGGATTTTGACCTCCATGTGGTATGAGCGATCCTCCCATAAAAACTATCTTACTATATTTTAAAAAGAATTTAGTTTCACCATATGAGTTAACCAAATAAACATTTGTATTAGAATTAATTTTTTCTTTATTACTGTGCAAATGAACTTTTAAATTTAAACTTTCTAGTTCATCCTTTATTTCTTGTGATCTATCAATATGCCTTGGGATTATAATTATAATAGAATTCTTATTCTTCCTTAATTTCTTGAAGAGATTTGCACAAAATATCTCCTCGCTCGGATGAGTACTTACAGCACAAAATATTATATTTTTTTTCGATAAAAATCTTTCTTGTGTTTTAGAAATTTTGTTAGGAATTTTAATGGAGCTTTCAGAAAATTTCAGGTTTCCTGGAACTTTAATTTTTTTGGCACCTAAATCTTTTAAATATTTAATAGTTTCATTGTTTTGAGCTAAACACAAATCAAAATACCCAAATATTTTTTTTGAAATTGATTTAACTACTAACCAATTTTTAAAAGATTTTTTTGTAATTCGTCCATTTAAAAGAATCAATGGTATCTTCTTCTTATTTATATTTATTAACATATTTGGCCAAATTTCAGACTCTAAGAAAATGACTAAATTTGGTTTCCAATAATTTAAAAAATTTAATGTAATAAAGTTTATATCTAAGGGAAAAAATTGATGAACAGTTTTTTTTAATTTAAATTTTTTTATAATTTTTGAAGAGCTTAATGTATTTGATGTAAGAAGAATTTGTTTGATATTTTTTTTTTTTTCTAATTTTTCAATTACTGGAATTGAGCTTAAAATTTCACCAACACTTGAACCATGAAACCATATGGTTTTACCTATTTTCTTTTCTATTTTATTTAGACTAAATTTTTCTAAAAATCTTATTGGATGTTCTTTGTTTTTAAATATTCTAAAAAGAATTATTATTGGTGAAAGCAAAAGGACTAAATAAGTAATAAGTCTATAAATGCTTAACATTAATCTTTTCTTAGCTGTTTATCATAAAAATTTTTATATATCTTTGATTTTTCTACAAGTGAGCTATGATTGCCACTATCTATAACCTCCCCATGATCTATGACATAAATTTTATCAGAGTTTAGTATTGTTGATAGCCTATGCGCAATAATTATTGAAGTTCTATTTTTAGTTAAATTATTTATTGCTTTTTGAATTTTATTTTCAGTTTCAGAATCCAATGATGATGTTGCTTCATCTAATAATATAATCTTAGTTTTTTTTAAAATTGCTCTTGCTATTGAAAGTCTTTGTTTTTCTCCCCCAGATAGTCTTATCCCATTTTCTCCAATTACAGTGTCAAATTTATTAGGTAATTGACTTATAAAATCACTTGCATTAGCAAGCTCCGCGGCTTCAGAAATTTCATCATTTGTTGCATCTAATTTAGCATATTTAATATTATTCAAAATTGTGTCGTCAAAAAGTGTAGTATCTTGACTTACTATAGATATATTTTCTCTTAAAGATTTTAAGTTTACATCTTTAATTTTTTGCCCATCAATTGTAATCTGTCCATTTAAAGGGTCATATAATCTTGGTATCAAATTAAGAATAGTAGATTTTCCTGCACCACTGTGTCCTACTAATGCTGTCATTTTTCCTCCTTCAAAAATTAAATCAACATTTTTAAGGGTTTTTGTTTGCTGTTCGTAATTGTAAGAAAAATTTACTTTATTAAATTCTATATTACCATTTGATACTGAAATTTTTTCTGAGTTTTCGTTTGAATTTATTTGAACATCATTGTCTAAAATTGGAATTATTCTTTTTCCCGCAGATAATCCTTGATTTATTCCTATATTGAGTGTCGCTAAAGCTCGCACTGGCTGATATGCCAACATCATAGCTGCAAGAAATGAGAAAAAATTACTTATTTGCAAATCGTCAGAAATAATTAATTTTCCTGAATAGAAAATTAAAATTGCGATCATTATTCCAGTTAATGTCTCCATTATTGGAGTAGATCTTACAAAAACAATATTAATTTTTTTCATTTTTTCTTTCAGATCATTTATTAATTTATCTGACCTTTCATTTTCAAAGTTTTCTCTTTGGAAAATTTTTATTAGTTTGTGATTTTTAAATATTTCAATTAGGTGTTTATTTAAAAAACCAGATCTTTCCTGTGCTTGAGTAGATACTTTTCCCATTCTTTTTCCAAGACTTTTCGCAGCAATTGATGCTAAAGGGATCATTATTAAAGCAATAATTGATAATTTCCAATTTTGGTAAAACATTACAGAAAGCAAACCAATTAAAGTAAGTGTATCTTTAAACAAATTTAATAGAGCAACACTTAAAACATTTTTTATTAATTCAACATCAAAATTTAAGTTTGAAATATATTTTCCTGAATGTTTACCTTCTATAAAATTAGTGTCAGATTTAATAAAAGATTTGACCATGTCGCACTGTATTAATTTTTTTACCTCCTCAGCCACACCAATCATCGTGCTCTTCGCCAAATAGAGAGATAAACCCTTTGTTGCAAAAGCAATTATTATTACAAAAGGAATTATAATTATTAACGTTTGATCTTTATTGATAAATATTTTTTCTATCGCTGGGTCTAAAAGCCAAGCAATTGAAGAAGTACTTCCAGCTACTAAAACTGAAAAAAAAACTGCTATAAAAATCTTAGGCAAAAATCTTTTTGTATATTGATTGTAAAATCTTTTAATGATTTGAAAATCTGTCATATTTAAAGTGTTTTAATAATTATAAAGTTAATAAATATTAATAATCCTAGGAGATTATTACTTTTAAATTTTTTTAAGCAATTTTCTGAGGAAGAAACATCTAGTTTAAAAATTTGGCTAACCATTAAGTGAAATAAGATTAGAAATATACCTAAGTAATAGTAATTATTTGCATTCATTAAAAATCCCACTGTGAGTAAAGATATAAAAAAAATTATGTAGCATGCTGAAATAAATAATTTTGGATTACTTTTAAATTTAATAGATGTAGATTTTACTCCTATAATTTCATCATCTTTAATATCTTGATATCCATATATAGTGTCGTAGCCAAGTGTCCAAAATATGGCTCCAAAGTACAAAATTAAAATTAATATATTAAACTCTGGATTTATTGATATCCATCCAAGTAAAATTCCATAATTAAATGTTATGCCTAGAAAAAGCTGAGGCCAATAAGTAAATCTTTTCATATATGGATATGAAAAAGCAAGGGGCATTGATAGTAGAGCTAAAATTATTGTAAGTTTGTTAAATTGAATTAAAACAAGTAGGGCAAGAAGACATAAAAAAGCAGTATAAACAAAACCTCGAACTACAGAAACTTTTCCAGAAGCAATTGGTCTATTTTTAGTTCTTTCTACGTTTGAATCAAATTTTCTATCAACAATATCATTGACTATACAACCTGCCGATCTCATCAGAATAGAGCCTAACAAAAAAAATAGAGCATAAACTAAATAGTTTTGAATATTTTCTTTAAAATTATAACTTAAAGTTAGGCCCCATATACAAGGCCAAAAAAGAAGCATATATCCTATAGGCCTTTTTATTCTTGTAAGTTCAATAAAATCTTTAATTTTTTCTGACATAATTTACTTGTAAATAACAAAGCCTAGTTTCATAATCAAATTGATTCGTTATGAATATAGATTACACAGTTACAGCACTAATGTTTCCAGCAATTCCATTGATGATGAGTGTATATGCAAATCGTTTCCATACTTTAAGCAATCTTGTTAGAAAAATACATGATGAATATGTTTGGGAAAAACATATACCTCCCGAATGGGAAAAACAGCTTATTAATTTGAACGGTCGAGTAAAATGGCTAAAATTCACATTAGCTTTTGCTAGCTTTGGGTTTTTATTTAATATGCTTACAGTATTTGCTCTATATTTTGATTTAATTAGTTTAGCTAGATTTATCTTTGGATCTTGTTGTATGGCAATGATTATTTCAGTAGTTTTTTTTATAAGAGATATTAATGTTTCAACAGAGACATTAAAATTACATTTATCAGATATGAAAATCGATATAGATTAAGGAACAATTATTGCTGGCCCAAGAATTTTTCTAGCTTCTAAATCCTTATGAGCCTCAACAGCTTCGCTTAGTTTATATTTTTTGAAAATATCAACTTTTATCTTTCCAGACTCAATTTTTTCAAATAGAATTTTTGCTCCCTCATCTAATTCCTCTTTTGTACTTAAATATTGTTGCATTGAAGGTCTTGTTAAATATAATCCTTTTGGTTGGATTGATTTTGGAACATTTATATCTGACAATGGTCCTGATGCATTTCCAAAAGAAACCATCATACCTCTTATACTTAAACATTCCAAAGAACCTTCTAGTGTAACTTTTCCGACGCCATCGTAAACTACAGGTACACCTTTACCATCGGTTAATTCTAAAACTTTTTTTGAAAAGTTTTCTTTGTTATAATTTATTAAGTGGTCATAACCAAAATTTTTCGCTTTTTCAATTTTTTCATCTGATCCGACAGTTCCAATTACTTTACATCCCAGACTTTTTGCCCATTGCCCAAAAATTTGTCCAACACCACCAGCCGCAGCATGGAATAAAATAGTTTCTCCAGATTTAACAGGGTAAGTTTTGTGCAAAAGGTAATAAGTAGTTAAACCTTTTGTCATTAAAGTAGCAGCAATATCCAAATCAATACTATTAGGAACTTTTACCAAGTTTTTAGTATTATAATTTCTATGAGTTGAGTAAGCTCCTAATGGCGCGCCCGCATAAGAAACTTTGTCGCCAGTTTTAAAATTCTTAACATTGTTTCCAACTTCCAAAATAGTTCCAGCTCCTTCAATGCCTATTCCAGATGGGAGATCTAATGGATAAAGTCCAGATCTGTGATATGTATCAATATAATTTAAACCAATAGCTTTATGTTCAATTGTTACCTCATCTTCTTTTGGCTTATCTAAAGTAATATCTTTTAGCTCTAATACCTCAGGACCACCATTTTTTGATATTTTAATTGCTTTCATTATTTTACAAATTTTCCATTATGATAATCTTGAACTGCTTGTAATATCTCAGCTTTTGTGTTCATAACAAAGGGACCACCTCTTGCAATTTGTTCTCCAATTGGTTTACCTGATACTAAAAGAAATTTAGCTTTAGTGCTAGCCTCTATTTTTAGATCCTCACCTTTTGTAAGTATTATTAAATTAGATTCCTGAATTTTTTTATGATTTATATTTCCAATTTTTATTTCACCTTTAATCAGATAAACAAAAGAATTATGTGTTTTAGGTAAATTAAATTTAAATTCTTTATCTTTATTTAATTCAACATCAAAATATATAGGTTCTACATTGTGTCTTTTTATAGCTCCTTCTACTTTTTCAAATTTTCCGGCAATTACTTTTACTTTTTTGTCATTATCATTATGAATACTCATTTGGTCAGAGTTTATATAATGATATTCAGGTTTACTCATTTTTAATTTTGCAGGCATGTTTATCCATAATTGGAAACCATGAAGCTTTCCCTCTTTCATAGCTGGCATTTCTGAATGAATTATACCACTTCCAGTTTTCATCCACTGAACATCTCCCGCTGTCATTCTACCTTTTCCACCTGTGCTATCTTCATGTTCAAAGTCACCAGCTAACATGTATGTTACAGTTTCTATCCCTCTATGAGGATGAGGTGGAAATCCAGCTATATAATCATCTTTTTTTTCAGAACCAAATTCATCAAGCATTAAAAAAGGATCAAAATAATTTGGCTCAACACCAATACTCCTTTTTAATTTTACACCAGCACCGTCCGATGTTGGCAAAGGATCAATAATTTGTTTTATTTCTACAGTAGTCATTTATTTTCCAAATTTTTTATCTAAACTTAATTCCCTAGCACCATTTACAACTAAAAATAAAAACCCACCTGCTAAAGCAATATTTTTTAAAAAGGATGTTAATTGCATCTGATTATCAAAGTCATTATGGAATATGATCGCAGTAGTTATACAAAATAAACTTAATAATCCTGCTACAATTTTTGTTTGATAACCGATAATAATTAAAATTGGTCCTAAAACTTCCAAAATAATTGCTGGTATTAATAACACGCCAGGCATATCGAAGCTTTCCATCCAGCTAATTGTGTCATCATAATTATTAATCTTAAAAAAACCATTTAAAATAAATAATGCTGAAATTAAAATTCTTCCCAATAAATCAAGAGTGTTTGACATATAATTAATCAATTAAATCTTTATTCAAAAATATCAAGTAGTTGATTTAGCTCATTAATTTGATTTTTAGGCGCATAATCCAGATTGTCAAAAATACTATTATTTCTATTTACCCAAATAGATTTATATCCATAATTACCTCCACCAGAAACATCCCATGTATT
>MDTE01010425.1_pt1 | contig 19925 bp, 15 predicted proteins | sample 811231 | NCBI WGS metagenome assembly MDTE01 (sample SAMN05326651, study PRJNA326480) | marine metagenome | isolation source: seawater | place: Indian Ocean: Red Sea | collected 2010 | reverse complement strand
TAATGAGAGAAAAGGTATTAACACACATACTTATACGACAAGTGAAATTCAAAGAGTTGCAAGAGTGGCTTTTGATCTTGCAAAGAAAAGAAATAATAAAGTTACCTCATGTGATAAATCAAATGTAATGGAGGCAGGAATTCTTTGGAGAGAAGAAGTCCAATTATTAAAGGACAAAGAGTACAAGAAATTAGAATTAGAACATATGCTTGCTGACAATTGTGCAATGCAGCTACTAAGAAACCCAAAACAATTTGATGTAATTGTTACTGACAACTTATTTGGAGATATTCTTTCAGACGAAGCTGCAATGCTTACCGGATCTCTTGGGTTATTGCCATCAGCATCTCTTGGAGCTAAAGATAAAAATGGTAAAACTCGCTCAATGTACGAGCCAGTTCATGGATCTGCTCCTGACATTGCCGGTAAAAATATTGCCAATCCAATAGCTACTATTTTAAGCTTATCCATGGCTCTGAGATACTCATTAGATATGGATAAAGAGGCAAATCAATTAGACAAAGCAGTACAAAATGTTCTGGATGATGGACTAAGAACAAAAGATATCATGTCTAAGAATATGAAAGAGGTTACAACATCGGATATGGGTGATGCAATTATTTCAAAATTGAAATAATATAGGCTGTTATGAATTTTGCAATAATTGGAGCATCAGGAAACGTTGGAAGAAAAACCATTGAAATTTTAGAAAAATCAAATTTTTCTATTGAGAAACTTTTTTTGGTTGCTTCAAAAAAGAGCGCTGGAAAAAAAATAAAATTTAGAAAGGAAGAAATAGAAATTGAAAATTTGGAAAATTATGATTTTTCAAAAGCTCAAATAACTTTTTTTGCTGCTGGTAGCAATATAGCAAAAGAGTGGGCACCAAAAGCTTCAAAAAAAACGATTGTAATTGATAATTCAAGTTATTTTCGAATGAATGATGATGTTCCATTAGTGGTTTCAGAAGTAAACCCTGAAGCTTTGGAAAAACATAAGAACATTATATCAAATCCAAATTGTTCAACAATGCAAATGGTTCTTCCATTGAAACCACTTCATGATGAATATAGTATCAAAAGGATTGTAGTTTCAACATACCAAGCAGTTTCGGGTGCTGGTAAACTTTCCATGGATGAACTTTTTGAACAGACAAAGGATTTTTTAAATAAAAAAAAGATTGATCCCAAAAATTTTACAAAACAAATTGCCTTTAATGTTATTCCACATATCGATATTTTCGATAAAGATGGGTACACTAAAGAGGAACTTAAAATGACTAATGAAACTAAAAAAATTTTAGATAATAAAATCGACATCACAGCAACTTGTGTAAGAGTTCCAGTGAGAACAGGTCATTCAGAGTCAATTAATATTGAATTTAATAATAATTTCGATTTTGAAAATATTGTAAAAATTTTAAAAAATGCACCAGGGTGTAAAGTTGTAGATGAAAGAAAAGATGGTGGATATGTTACACCTGCTGAAGCAGAAGGTGATTATTTGACTTATATCTCAAGGATAAGAAAAGATAACTCAAATAACAAAGCAATTAATTTGTGGGTTGTATCCGATAATTTATTGAAAGGCGCGGCTTTAAATACTGTACAAATCGCACAGTGTTTAATGAAAAAAAATTAACTTTAGTCTATAAACAAGTTATGGAAAATAAAAATAATCCTCTAAGTCCACATTTGCAAATTTATAAGTGGCAAATTTCTTCTCTGTTGTCAATTACTCATAGAATTGTAGGTGTAATAAATATTTTTGCAGTAATCATTATATGTTTTTGGACAATATTCTTACTTTTGGGTCAAGAAAATTACTTTTCTATAGAGATTTTTTTAAATACTTTTTTTGGGAAGTTTATAGTTTTATCCCTGTGTTGGACATTTAGCTTTCATATTTTGAATGAGATAAGACATTTAATGTGGGATATTGGATATGGTTTTGATTTAAAGATAGCAAATATAACTGGTTTTGCCACTCTGTTTGGATCTTTTATATTAACAATTTTACTTTATTTTATTGGAAAAAACTTTTTTTAACATGCACGCATCTACAAAAAAATGGTTATTTACTAAAGTGAGTTCATCGATCCTGATTCCGTTTAAAATCTGGTTTTTACTTAATTTTGTATCGATATATGATAAAGACTATTTAGAGATAGCTTCATTCTTTGCTAGCCAGCCATCAAAAATTTTGTTTTCAATATTCATAGTAATAGCCTTTTTTTTCTCTGCTTTGACTATAAGTGAGATTTTTGAGGACTATGTTAGAGACGAAAAAATCAAAAATGTCGCAAATAAAGCTCTAGTTTTTTTTGCTATAATAATACCATTGTTAACAATTATAGGACTTTATAATTTAAAGTAATGAGCGCATATAAAATTATTGAACATGAATATGATGTAGTTGTTCTGGGAGCTGGTGGATCTGGTTTAAGAGCAGCTGTAGGATTATCGGAGTCTGGATTGAAAACAGCATGTATTTCAAAAGTTTTTCCTACAAGAAGTCATACTTCGGCGGCTCAAGGAGGTATTTCCGCAGCACTTGGAAATATGGGAGAAGACGATTGGCGTTGGCACATGTACGATACTGTTAAGGGCTCAGATTGGCTTGGAGATCAGGATGCAATTGAGTATTTATGTAAAGAGGCTCCAAGGGCAGTAATAGAACTTGAAAGGTACGGAGTTCCATTCAGCAGAACAGATGACGGAAAAATTTATCAAAGGCCATTTGGAGGAATGACAAAAAATTATGGAAATGGAACGGCACAAAGAACTTGTGCGGCTGCAGATAGAACAGGCCATGCAATTTTACATACTCTTTACGGTCAAGCCTTAAAACAAAACACGGAATTTTTTATAGAATATTTTGCACTAGATTTAATAATGAAAAATGGAGAATGTAAGGGTGTTATAGCTTGGAATTTAACAGATGGTACAATACACAGATTTAGATCTCACATTACAATCATAGCAACTGGTGGATATGGAAAAGTTTATTATTCTGCTACATCTGCTCATACCTGTACCGGAGACGGTAATGCAATGGTTTTGAGAGCTGGCTTACCTTTACAAGATATGGAATTTGTTCAGTTTCACCCTACTGGAATTTATGGGGTTGGATGTTTAATTACCGAAGGAGTAAGAGGTGAAGGAGGTTTTTTAGTAAACGGTAAAGGTGAAAGATTTATGGAAAGATATGCTCCAAACGCTAAGGATTTAGCTTCAAGAGATGTTGTAAGTAGGTCCATGGAGATGGAAATTAATGAGGGAAGAGGAGTTGGAAAGGACAAAGATCATATCAATCTTCACTTAGACCACTTAGATAAAAAAGTTATAGAAGAAAGATTACCTGGAATTTCTGAAGCTGCAAAAACTTTTGCAAATGTGGATGTCAACAAAGAACCAATACCTGTTGTACCTACTGTACATTACAACATGGGAGGAATCCCAACAAATTATAAAGCTGAAGTTTTAACCTTAAATGGATCAGAAAAAACTGTACCTGGATTAATGGCTATAGGGGAGGCAGCATGTGTTTCCGTTCATGGAGCAAATCGACTAGGATCAAACTCATTAATTGACCTTGTTGTTTTCGGAAGAGCAGCTGCTAAGAGGGCTTCAGAACTAATAAAACCTGGAACTCCACATGAAGAAGTGTCAAAAACAGAGACAGACAAATGTTTGGATAGATTTGACAAGATAAGAAATTCAAAAGGATCAACAAAAACATCTGAACTAAGATTAAAAATGCAGAAAACTATGCAATCAAAGTGTGCTGTTTTTAGAACAGAAAAAACTTTAAAAGAGGGAGTTGATCAAATTAGAAAACCATTTAATGGCATGGAAGATTTAAATGTAAAAGATAAATCTTTGTTATTTAATACTGATTTAGTAGAAACATTGGAGTTTGATAATTTAATTAGGCAAGCTTTAACAACAATGGACTCAGCTTATAGCAGGAAAGAAAGTAGAGGAGCACACGCGAGAGAGGACTTTGGTGAAAGAGACGATAAAAATTTTATGAAACATACCTTAGCTTGGCAAAATGGTAACAAAGTTCAAATTAAATATAGAGATGTTCACTCTAGAACACTTACAAATGATGTACAATATTTTCCACCTAAAGAAAGAGTGTATTAATGGTTCAATTTAATTTACCGCAAAACTCTAAGATAGAAGTTGGCGAGTATTTTAAAGACAGGACTAATTCAAAAAGCATTAAAAAAGTAAACGTTTATAGGTGGGACCCTTCTACAGGAAAGAACCCAAGAGTAGACACTTTTGAGGTAGATATGGAAAATTGCGGTCCAAAAGTATTAGATATTTTAATTAAAATAAAAAATGATTTAGATCCTTCGTTAACATTCAGAAGGTCATGTGCCCACGGAGTTTGTGGATCTTGTGCCATGAATATAGACGGTGTAAATACTTTAGCTTGTATAAAATCACATACCGATATTAATGGTGATCTAAATATTTATCCTTTACCTCATCTTAAAGTGGTGAAAGATCTAATTGGAGATCTAACTACTCTGTACAAACAATACGAGTCTATCCAACCTTGGTTAAAAGTGGACCAGACTGGAGAGGAAAAAATAGAGCTAAAACAATCACAAAAAGATAGAGAAAAATTAGATGGTTATTATGAGTGTATTCTATGTGCATGTTGTTCAACTTCCTGTCCAAGCTATTGGTGGAACGGTGATAAATATTTGGGACCAGCGGTTTTACTCCAGGCTTATCGATGGATAAATGATAGTCGAGATGGAGACAAAAAAGAAAGATTAAAAAAAGTTGCAGATGAATTGAAATTATATAGATGCCATACTATTATGAATTGTACAAATTCGTGTCCTAAAGGCCTTAATCCCGCTAAAGCAATTGGATCTATTAAAAAAATGCTTGCAACAAGTTAAAAGCTTATTTATTCAATTAGTTCATGAAAACAATTCAACATTATGTTGGTGGCAAAAGTTTTTCTGGTGACTCAAAGAGGACTGGTAAAGTTTTTAATCCTGCTACAGGTGAACAATCAGCGATAGTTAAATTAGCCAGCACTAGCGATGTAAATTTAGCAATAGAAAATGCTAAAAATGCCTTTGAGGCTTGGTCCAATAAACCTCCTCTACAAAGAGCAAGAGTAATGTTTAAATTTAAGGAACTTATTGAGAAAAATTATGACGAATTAACAAAAATTATAGTTTCTGAACACGGAAAAGTTTACGAGGACGCAAAAGGTTCACTTACAAGAGGATTAGAGGTGGTAGAATATGCTTGCGGTATACCTCAGATGCTTAAAGGCGAGTTCACTGAAAATGTAGGCTCAAATGTAGACAGTTGGTCACTAAGACAACCTTTAGGAGTTTGTGCAGGTGTTACCCCATTTAATTTTCCTGCAATGGTTCCTATGTGGATGTTTCCTATGGCAATAGCCTGTGGAAATACATTTGTCCTAAAACCATCAGAAAAAGATCCGTCATGTTCTATTCGTTTAGCAGAACTTCTAAAAGATGCAGGTTTACCAGACGGAGTATTTAATGTAGTGAACGGCGATAAAGAGTCAGTTGATGCGCTGATTAATAGCAAAGATGTTGTAGCTATGAGTTTTGTTGGTTCTACCCCTATAGCAAAATATATATATGAAAACTGCGCTAAAAACGAAAAAAGAGTTCAAGCTTTAGGTGGAGCCAAAAACCATTGCGTTGTAATGCCTGACTGTGATTTGGATCAAGCTGTAAACGGATTAATGGGTGCTGCTTATGGATCTGCGGGAGAAAGATGTATGGCGCAATCAGTTGCGGTTGCTGTTGGTGGAATTGGCGATAAGTTAGTTAATGCCCTAGCCAAAAAAGTTGAGGCTCTAAAAATTGGTCCTGGGATGGATAAAGAATCTGAAATGGGTCCACTAGTAACAAAAGCTCATCTAGAAAAGGTCAAAAGTTATGTTGATATAGGTGTTAAAGAGGGCGCAAAATTGGTTGTAGATGGCAGAAAATTTAAAATTCAAGGTTATGAAAATGGATATTACATGGGGGGCTGTCTATTTGATGAAGTTAAAAAAGAAATGAGGATATATAAAGAGGAGATATTTGGACCTGTTCTATCAGTGGTGAGAGCAAAAGATTTCGATGAAGCGATTAAGTTAGTAAATGACCATGAGTTTGGAAATGGTGTAAGTATATTTACAAGAGACGGGGACTCTGGTCGAACTTTTTCGAGCAAAGCAAAGATTGGAATGGTAGGAATTAATATACCAATTCCAGTGCCTATGGCTTTTCATAGCTTTGGTGGTTGGAAAAGGTCATTGTTTGGAGATCAACATATGCATGGTCCAGAGGGAGTAAGATTTTATACAAAATTAAAAACAGTAACATCTAGATGGCCATCAGGCTTAAGATCAGACCCAGAATTTGTTATGCCTACAATGAAATAAATGGATAAATAGAATATGAGAAAAAAAATTACTTTAATTGGAGCTGGTCAAATTGGAGGAACTTTAGCGCATTTGATTGCTTTAAAGAAACTTGGAGACGTAGTTCTGTTTGATGTTGCGGGGGGTGTAGCAAAAGGTAAAGCATTAGATATTGCTCAGTCATCTCCTGTAGAGGGTTTTAGCATAAGTTTAATAGGAACAGATAATTATGAAGATACAAAAAATTCAGATGTAATAATAATTACTGCAGGTGTTCCAAGAAAACCAGGTATGACAAGAGACGATCTTTTAGGTATTAATTTAAAGATTATTAAAGAAGTGGCCGAAGGTATTAAGAAAACTTCTCCTAATGCATTTGTGATATGTATTACGAACCCTTTAGATGTAATTGTGATGGCACTTCAGAAATATTCAGGTCTCCCTAAAAATAAAATCGTCGGCATGGCAGGAATTCTAGACTCCTCTAGATTTATTTACTTTCTTTCCCAAGAACTTAAAATTTCAACAGATAAAATTAAATCATTTGTATTAGGTGGACACGGAGATACAATGGTTGCGATGCTAGATTCTACGGAAGTTGATGGGAAAAAAATTAGTCAACTTGTAGATGAAGAAAAAATAAGCAAAGCTAAACTGGACGAAATTGTTGAGAGAACAAAAAACGGTGGAGCGGAAATAGTAAAATATTTAGAAAAGGGATCAGCTTATTACGCTCCGGCAGCATCAGGCGTTGAAATGGCTGAAAGTTATTTAAAAGATTTAAAAAAACAACTACCTTGTGCAGCGTATTTAAATGGAGAATATGGAGTCAAGGATTTATACGTGGGCGTTCCAATAATTATTGGGTCTAAAGGAGTTGAAAAAGTAGTTGAGCTGAAATTATCTAAAAAAGAAAAACAAAATTTCGATCACTCAATTAAAGCAGTACAAGAACTTTATAATTCCGCTAAGAAAATTGATCCAAGTTTGTAATTAATTTTTAACTAGAACTAATCTTCTTCCCATACAAAATAAATTAGGAAAAAACTTTATTAATATTTTATCTATCGAGTGAAGAATATTTAAAAAAAATCTATTCATTGGAATGCAAAAAGTTTTTGAAGTTACACCGCCAGAGTTAAGAAAAATAAAACATTCAGTCAATTTTTCATATTCTATACTAAATAATTTACCTAAATTTTCGTCAAATTTTTTTTTATTATCAAAAATTAAATGAGAAACTGCAACGTTTCCATGCCATGCATTGTTTACATCACTTTTAGCTTCATCTTCATCCCAAACATTCAAAGTAAAATCATATCCCTCATGTTTCATTATAATTGTCACCAATTGAAAAACCACAGAAGCGTAGGACTCGAAAACTATTAATTTTCCATTTTTTTTTAAAATTCTATTCATTTCCATAAAAAATTTAATTGGAAAAGGTATATGATGTATCATATTAGATGCTATTACGTAATCGAAGCTCTCACTTTTGAAGCCGGTATTCTGTGCATCAATATTTTTATAATCTAGATGTTCATCATCTCCCAAGTCAGTTAACTTCAAATTTTTATTTTTGATAAAATCTTTAATAAACCCTGCACCAGATCCTACCTCGATACCTTGATCAGTATCTTTAATGAAATCATTCATCCATGTAAATCTTTTTTCAAGGAGAAATTTTACGTTTTGCGATTTTGATGAATAGTATAGCTCACGTGCCTTTTTTGTGTTTGCAATAGAGCTCATTTTATTTTCTTCAGCTGAGAATTGAACTTTTTTACGAATTTTAAACATTAGATAATTATATCAATTTTAATTAGTAAATGTTTAGCTTATACTATAATTTCATCTAAAAATATGTTTTTCAAAAGAGAAAAATTACACGTAGATCTTCCAATTCTAATAGCTGTTATAATCTATGCATATTTTATTAATTGGTATAGTGGAAATATAGGTGTACTTCCCATTGACTCATTTGCTTTTTTAGATAGTGGAAATAGTATTCTTCAAGGGCATTTACCTATAAGAGATTTTTGGGCCTTTACAGGTATAATTATTGATTACATACAGTCAATTTTTTTTTTATTATTCGGCAATAGTTGGAATAGTTATTTAGCACACAGCTCATTTATGAATACTATTGCGACTACGAGCTTATTTTTTTTTCTAAAGGAATTTAATTTAAAGTTAAAATATGTAGTTTTTTACTGTATTAGTTTTGCGACTCTTTGTTATCCAATATCTGGAACACCATTTCATTATATTCATGCATACATTTTTTCATTGATCTCCATATTTTGTATAATTATCGCTATTAAGAACAAAAATAAGTTTTTGTGGTTTTCACTACCGATTATTAGTTTATTTGCTTTTCTGTCAATGCAAACCCCTACTGCTTATATTCTAATTATCTTTTTTTTCTTCTTGTTATACTATTTTTTAAACAGTAAAGATCTTAATAGTCTAAAATTTTTCTTTTGTGGTGTTATAAGTAGTTTGGTTTTATTTTCATTATTTATCTTTTTTACAAGTACTCCTTTAATAGACTTTTTTTACCAATATCTTTTATTCCCCATTTCTATTGGTGAAGCTAGAATGTCTAGCGACTCCTCTGCCTATGTTAGGCTTGTAGAACAATTAAATTTTAAAAGAATATTTGGTGAATTTAAATTTATACATATTTTTCTGTTACCTCTAATTTTAATTTCATTGAAAAACCTGAGTAAAAATAGGCACATTGATATGCTTAATCTAATTATAATACTCTCCTGCTTGGCTTACTTTTTTAATCAATTATTAACAGCAAATCAGATTTATATATTTAGCTTGATTCCCTTATTAGCAGCTACATTACAAATAAATTTAAATTTTTTGAAAATCGACAGTAAATATTTCTTAATCATTATTTTAATAGTTGTATTTACAACAACTAAGTATCATTTAAGATTTAACTTAGATAAAAAATTTCATGATTTAGAAAGCACTAATAAAGCACAAGCAGTTAAAGCCAGCGAAATAAATAAAAACTTTAATAATTTAAAATGGATAAGTAGTTTTGATGATCCTAAAAATGAAATAAAAGTTATTAAAGCAGCAGTAGAAGTGATGACAAGAGATAACAGAAATAAAACACTACTCACACATTATCACTTCATGTCTCTTATCTCAGATCAAAAATTTAATATACTTAACCGCTGGTATTTATGGAGCAATGATACACATCCTACGGAAAATCATAAATATTATAAATTTTATAGATCGTTTGTAAATAAAAACTTATTAGAAAATAAAATTGAAGTAATCTATTTATTAGGTCAAAAAAACGAAATTAATTTTGAAAACGTAAAAAACTATTTCGAAGGGATTTGTTTTGAAAATAAAGTTATTATTACACAGAGATTTTCATCTCATAAAATTGTTGAGTGTAAATAATTTTTAATATTAGAAAATTTTATTAATTTTTATTTTCTTAAAATTTTCTAAAAAATTCTCTTTGTTTCTAAAAGAGATAATAAAATTAGTTAAATTTAATATCAACAGAAAAAAACTTAAAAAGATAAAGTATAAATTATAGTTATCAAAGAGTAAAAAATATGAAACTAAACAGTAAAAAGAAGATATAAAAAAAATTCTTTTTTTAAGTACAGAAAAAACTTTCAAAGCATGAAAAATTAAACCAATAAAATTCATTTTTGACTTACCTCCAAATCTTTTTTCTCTAACAGCATCTATAAAATTGAGATTATTAACATTATTTGATAAGGCAGGTGGATAAGCGCTCCATAACTCATTCTGAGTGCTAATTTTTTTTAAATCTACAAAATTTAAGAGACTAAAATTTCCAAATCTAATTTTTTTATAAGAAAATATGATTATTAATAAACAATATAATTCATAAAAAACCTTGAACCAAACTGGTTCTTTCCTCTGCCCTCTTCTTACAGCGATAGAATTTTGAGGTGAAATGTTACTTAAATTTATCAACTTAACTATGATGTCAGGGTTATCCTGGCCATCAGAGTCTATGATTATTGTTTTAATTTTTTTTTTGTAAAATTTATTTAAATATTTAATACCAATAGCAATTGCTCTTTGGCTACCTACATTTTTATACAATGATATAATACTTATCTTGCTTGCCATTTTACACCTATATTTTTTTGGATTACATTTTTGAGTAGAGCAATCATTAATTATTATGAGCTCAAATTTAGTTTTTAATTGAGTTTCAAAAACTTTGTTTATTTTTTTTAATAATCTACTCAAATTTTTCCAGTCATTGTAAACAGGTGTAAGAATTATAATTTTTGCTTTCATTATGGATTAATTTAAATTTTATGATAGTAATATCAACTAAAATGAACATTCACGAGCACCAAGCAAAAAAAATACTAAGAGATTTTGGAGCACCTGTTTCAAATGGGATTGTAATTATGTCTGTAGACGAGATACAAGAAAAAATTTCAAGTCTTTCTGGTAAGACGTTTGTTTTAAAAGCTCAAATTCATGCAGGCGGTAGAGGTAAAGCGGGGGGTGTTAAAATAATTAAAGATATCCAAGAATTGAAAATAGCCGCAAAAGAAATGATGGGTAAAATATTAGTGACGCACCAGACAGGGCCACAAGGAAAAGAGGTAAAGAGACTTTACATTGAAGAAGCCTCGGAAATTGAAAAAGAGTTTTATTTGTCATGTATTATAGATAGAGAAAGCTCAAAAATAGCTTTCATAAGTAGTACACAAGGAGGCATGGATATAGAAAAGGTTGCGATTGAAACTCCAGAAAAAATTAAAACTATAAAGATTGATCTTAAAAATGAGGGTCCAAATGACGATGAAATCGAAAAAATTATTTCATCATTTAATTTTAATTCTTATCAAAAAAAAGATGCAGTAAGTTTAATTAAATCTCTTTACAAAATAATAGTAGAAAAAGATGCAACGCTCATAGAAATAAACCCATTGATAATTACAAAAACTGGAAAAATTATCTGTTTGGATGCCAAAATGAATTTTGATGAAAATTCTATTTTTAGAAGACCAGAAATTCTAGCATTAAGAGATCTAAACGAGGAAGATCCAGCAGAAATTGAAGCAAGTAAACATGATTTAGCTTATATAAAATTAAACGGCTCAATAGGATGTATGGTTAATGGCGCAGGATTAGCAATGGCCACAATGGATATTATAAAATTATTTGGCAAAGAACCAGCTAATTTTTTAGATGTAGGAGGAGGAGCCTCTAAAGAAAAGGTTACTGCAGCTTTTAAATTAATCTTAGCTGATAAAAATGTTAAAGGAATACTCATTAATATATTCGGTGGTATAATGAGATGTGATGTGCTAGCACAAGGCGTAGTAGAGGCTGCAAAGCAAGTAAATCTATCTGTACCGTTAGTTGTCAGATTAGCAGGAACAAACTTTAAGGAGGGAAAGGAAATTCTAGAAAAATCTAATCTTAAAATTTTATCTGCATCAGATTTGAATGATGCTGCAAAGAAAATAGTTGGAGCTATAAAGTAAATGTCTATTTTAATTAATAAAAATACAAAAGTAATTTGCCAAGGATTTACTGGAACTCATGGCACCTTTCACTCTGAACAAGCTTTAAGATATGGAACAAAGTTAGTAGGGGGAGTTACTCCCAAAAAAGGAGGGCAAATACATCTCGATTTACCCGTTTTTAATACTGTTCAAGAAGCAAAAGAAAAAACTTCTGCAGATGCAACCATGATCTATGTTCCACCAAAATTCGCTGCAGAAGCTATAATTGAAGCTATCGATGCTAAAATCAAGTTAGTTGTTTGTATTACTGAAGGTATTCCACTAGTAGACATGCTGAAAGTCAAAAAAAATTTAAACAATAGCAAGACTAGATTAATCGGGCCTAATTGTCCTGGTATAATTACTCCTGAGGAGTGCAAAATCGGCATAATGCCAGGCAATATTCATAAAAAAGGATCAGTTGGAATAGTTTCAAGATCAGGGACATTGACTTATGAAGCTGTTGCACAAACTTCGTCTAACGGAATGGGACAATCAACTTGTATAGGTATAGGCGGTGATCCAATAAATGGAACAAATTTTATTGATTGTTTAGAACTTTTCCTAAAAGATGACCAAACAAAGTCAATAGTTATGATTGGTGAAATTGGAGGAACAGCAGAAGAGGAAGCAGCAGAGTTTTTAAAAAAAGAAAAAGTAAAAAAACCAATGGTTGGTTTTATTGCTGGTTTGACAGCACCTCCCGGTCGTAGAATGGGTCACGCAGGAGCCATAATTTCAGGTGGTAAGGGAGGAGCAGAGGATAAAATAGATATTATGAAATCTGCAGGAATTACAATATCAAAATCTCCAGCAGATATTGGCAAAACTTTATTCAATAAACTTAATGGTTGATTTTTTACTATTTGTGTTAAAATATAAGAATGTCTTCAGCAGATAATAACATCACATTTAAAAAAACCTCTTTTCTTTCTGGAATTAACGCAGAATTTATAAATCAATTTTATTCAGATTATCTAGAAGACCCCGAGTCAATACCTTTGGGTTGGAAAAAATTTTTTGAAGGTTTAAGCGAGGACGAAAAAATTGTTTTAAATGACCTTAAAGGACCAAGCTGGTCTCCTGAAAAAAAAATTAAAAATAAGAATATCTTAAAATCGCAAATCTTAATAGATAAAGCAAAATCAGAAGATACTGGGTCACTATCAATCAAACAAGCTTCAAAAGACTCAGTAAGAGCGATCATGCTCATTAGAGCGTATAGAATAAGAGGACACCTAATTGCAAACTTAGATCCATTGTCTCTTCAAAAAAAAGATGAACACCCTGAATTAAAACCAGAAAGTTATGGTTTTACTAATAAAGACTATCAACGAAAAATATTTTTAGATGGAGTGCTTGGCCTGCAATATGCTAATCTAACTCAGATACTTAAAATCTTAAAAAAAACTTATTGTTCTACAATTGGATATGAATTCATGCATATGGGTGATCCCGATGAAAAGGCCTGGATCAGAAATAGAATAGAAGGTCCAGAAAAAGATATTTCTTTTACCAAAAATGGAAAAAAGGCAATTTTAAATAAAATTATTCAAGCCGAAGTGTTTGAAAAATATTTGCATGTTAAATTTGTAGGAACAAAGAGATTTGGATTGGATGGAGGAGAATCTTTAATTCCTGCATTAGAGCAAATTATCAAAAGAGGGGGATCTCTTGGAGCTAAGGAAATTAAAATTGGAATGCCTCATAGAGGAAGATTAAATGTACTTGCAAATGTTATGGGAAAACCATTTAAAGCAATATTTAGTGAATTTTTTGGAAAATCAGTAAGCGCAAGTAAGGATTTTGAAGGCGATGTTAAGTACCACCTTGGAGCTTCTTCTAATAGAGAGTTTGATGGGAACTCAGTACATATAAGTTTAACAGATAACCCATCTCATCTTGAGGCTGTTAATCCAGTAGTTTTGGGTCAAGTCAGAGCTAAACAGTTTTTTCATAAAGATAAAAAAAGGCAAAAAGTAATCCCAGTTTTGATGCATGGCGACGCGGCTTTTGCTGGCCAAGGTATAGTTGCAGAGTGTTTTGCTATGTCAGGTTTACCAGGACATAATATTGGTGGGACAATACATATTATTGTTAATAATCAAATAGGATTTACTACAGCCCCAAGATTTGCGCGTTCATCTCCATACCCATCTGATGTGGCGAAAATTGCTCAAGCTCCTATTTTTCATGTTAATGGTGATGATCCAGAAGCAGTAGTCCATTGCGCAAAAATTGCCACTGAATATCGACAAAAATTTAATCGAGATGTAGTCATCGATATGGTTTGCTACAGACGGTTTGGTCACAACGAGGGAGATGAACCATCTTTTACTCAACCACTCATGTATAAAAAAATTAAAGATCATCCAACCACTCTAACGATATATGGGCAAAAGCTTAGTCAAGAGGGGTTAACTTCAGATGAAAAATTAAAACAAAATAAATTTGATTTTAAAAATTTTTTAGAAAAAGAATTTGATGTATCAAAAAATTATAAGTCTGAACTACAGTGGTTCGAAGGTGCTTGGTCGCGTTTTAAACCAGGTTTAGGTAAAGACAAAAGAGGAGCGAGCGGAGTTGAAAAAAATAAATTAGTTCAAATTGGAAAAAAAATTTTTAAAATACCAGCCAATTTTCAAGTTCATAAAACTTTAGAGAAAATATTTAAATTAAAGCATCAAATATTTGAGGACTCAGGCAAAATAGATTGGTCTACTGCAGAAATATTAGCATTTGGAACATTATTAACTGAGGGATTCTCAGTAAGATTGTCCGGACAAGACTCGGGAAGAGGAACTTTCAGTCAAAGACATGCTGTTCTTAGAAATCAAGATAATCATGATAGATATATTCCTTTAAACAATATTCAATCCCAGCAGAAAAATATAGAAGTAATTGACAGTTTGTTATCTGAGTTTGCAGTTTTAGGTTTTGAATTTGGATACTCTCTATCTGAACCTGAGACACTTGTTCTTTGGGAAGCACAATTTGGAGATTTTGCAAATGGCGGACAAGTCATAATAGATCAATTCATTACTTCTGGCGAGTCTAAATGGGGAAGAGCAAGTGGTTTAGTAATGCTTTTACCTCATGGCTATGAAGGCCAAGGTCCCGAGCATTCATCTGCGAGACTTGAGAGGTTTTTGCAGCTTTGTGCAGGTGAAAATATTCAAGTTGTAAATTGCACTACTCCATCAAATTATTTTCATGTTTTAAGAAGACAAATGCATAGGGAATTTAGAAAACCCCTAGTTCTAATGACACCAAAGTCCTTACTAAGGCATAAAAGATGTGTTTCAAATATTTTAGAGTTTTCTACAAAAAGTACTTTTCACAGAGTTCTAGAGGACGATGCCTATCAAAAAGAGAATAAATTAATTTCTCTTAACAAAGATGGAAAAATTAAACAAGTAGTTATGTGCTCAGGCAAAATATACTATGATCTGATCGAGGAGCGTGAAAAAATTAAAAATAGAGATACCGTGTTTGTTCGTTTAGAACAACTTTATCCTTTTCCTGCTAAAACTTTAGCCAATACTTTAAAAAGATATAAAAAAGCTAGATTTATTTGGTGTCAAGAGGAACCAAAAAATATGGGTGCTTGGAATACTGTCAGGAATTACCTAGATAGAACATTAGAAATGATAAATTTGAAAGGTATAAGTGTTAAATATATTGGTAGACCAGCCTCATCTTCAACTGCGACTGGAAATGCAAATAAACATCTTGCACAACAAAAAGAAATATTAGAAAAGATATTAAAAGATTAAATGTCAGAAAAAATTACAGTTCCTACCCTTGGTGAATCAGTCACAGAAGCTACAGTTTCAAAATGGCTTAAGTCACAAGGAGATAAAGTTATTGCAGATGAACCAATAGTGGAATTAGAAACTGATAAAGTTAATGTTGAAGTTCCAGCTCCTTCAAATGGTATCTTAGGAAGCATTGCAGTTAAAGCTGGAGAAACAGTAAACGTTGGCTCATTGTTGGGAATAATAAACGATAATTCAACTAAAACAGAGAGTGCATCAAAAGAAATTAAAAATTACAATCCCCCAAAAAAGAAGATCCAAAAAGAACCAAAATTGTTTGATGAAGATAAATCAATTCCAACTGATAAAGCGAAAACAAACATAAAAACTCAAAGTCCAATTTTAAAATTAGAAAAAGAGAGTATTCAAGACAATGAAGAACCGCTAATATTAGAACAAGTACATACCGAAAAAAAGATAAAAAAAAATATTCAAGATATTAAAAAAGAAACTACCCTATCTCCTGCAGCTAGAAAGATCGCCCAAGAGGCAAAAATTGACTTAACTAAAGTTGAAGGTACCGGAAAAAACGGCGTAATTTTAAAAGAAGATGTAATGAGTTTAATGGGAACAAAACCATCTCCATCTGAGAGAAAAATAAAATATGGTCCTGAGGAAAGAGTCAAAATGACAAGGTTGAGACTTACAATTGCTAAAAGATTGAAAGAAGCTCAAGAAAACGCCGCGATGTTAACTACATTTAATGAAGTGGATATGAGTGAAGTCATGTTAATGAGAAGCCAATATAAAGAAGAGTTTCAAAAAAATTATGGTGTTAAACTTGGATACATGTCTTTTTTTGTTAAGGCATGTGTGATTGGACTTAAAAATTTCCCTGCTGTAAATGCTGAGATACAAGGTGATGAAGTAGTTTACAAAAACTATTATAATATTAGTATTGCAGTTGGCACCGACAGAGGTTTAGTGGTACCGGTGCTACGAGAAACTGATGAAATGTCGTTTGCTGAAATCGAGAAAAATATTGGACTACTTGGTGAAAAAGCTAGAGATGGAAAAATTACTATCGAAGATTTACAAGGAGGAACTTTTACAATAACTAATGGAGGAATATACGGCTCAATGATGTCTACACCCATCTTAAATCCACCTCAATCTGCCGTTTTGGGAATGCACAATATCATTCAAAGACCAGTTGTTATTGATGGAAATGTTGAGATAAGACCTATTATGTATTTGGCTCTATCTTATGACCACAGAATAATTGATGGAAAAGAAGCAGTTTCATTTTTGAAAATTGTAAAAGAGTCCCTTGAGCAACCTAAGAGGCTATTTTTAAACATTTAATATGGATAATTTTGATTTAGTTGTTATCGGTGGCGGTCCTGGTGGCTATGTCTGTGCAATTAGAGCTGCTCAACTTGGTTTAAAAACTGCATGTGTTGAGTCAAGAGGAGCTTTAGGTGGGACTTGTTTAAATATAGGATGCATTCCTTCGAAAAGTCTACTTAATCTATCTGAAAATTTTCAAAAAGCAAAAAAAGATTTTAATCAACAAGGAATCGAAATTGATGGGATTAAGCTAAATATTGAAAAAATGATGTCAAACAAAAATAAATCAATTCAAGTTTTGACAAAAGGTGTTGAATTCTTATTTAAGAAAAATAAAGTAACTTATTTAAAAGGAAAAGGTGTTCTTTTCTCAAAAAATGACATCGTTGTATATGAAAATAATAAAAAAAATAGCTATAAGGCCAAAAATATTGTAATCGCAACTGGTTCAACTGTTGCATCCTTACCTGGTATTGAAATAGATGAAAAAAATATAATTTCTTCCACTGGCGCTCTATCACTAAAAAAAGTACCGCAGAAATTAGCGGTGATAGGTGGAGGGTATATTGGACTTGAGATGGGTTCAGTTTGGTCAAGGCTAGGTTCAGAAGTTACTGTAATAGAATATCTTGAAAATATTACACCTGGGATGGACAGAGAAATTTCTAATGAATTCAAAAAAATTTTAACAAAACAAGGCATTAAATTTAAAATGGAATCAAAAGTAAATTCAATAAAAAGCTTTAGTAATGGCGTATCGATAAACTATACAGATATTAAAAATTCAAAAGAGGAAACCTTGGAATTTGATAAAGTGTTAGTATCAGTTGGTCGCAAACCTTACACAGAGGGTTTAAATTTAACAAAAATTGGCGTGAAAAAAGATAATAAAGGAAGAATAGAAGTTAATGAAAAATTACAAACATCTATTAAAAACATATACGCTATAGGTGATGTGATTAAAGGACCAATGCTTGCACATAAAGCAGAGGAGGAAGGTATAGCAGTTGCAGAGATATTAGCAGGCCAGGCAGGCCATGTTAATTATGATGTAATACCTGGAGTGATTTATACCTCACCAGAGGTAGCAACAGTTGGAAAAACTGAAGAGCAATTAAAGACTGAGAACAAGGTATATAAAGTTGGAAAATTTCCTTTTTTAGCTAATTCTCGGGCAAAAGTGAATAATGAAACAGAGGGATTTGTGAAAATTCTAGCTGACAGTAAAACAGATAAAGTTTTGGGAGTGCATATTATAGGCCCACATTGCGGAGATATGATAGCAGAAATGGCTTTAGCAATGGAATTTGGTGCTAGCGCTGAAGATATTGCAAGAACCTGCCATGCACATCCTACTCATACTGAGGCAATAAAAGAGGCAGCTTTAGCTGTTGATAAAAGACCAATTCATTTCTAATTAAAAAAAATTCAAATACTATTGCTTTATGAAAGCACAAGTATTGTTGCCGAAAGTTTTCAATTATCCCTTTACTTATAACTCAAACACTGAGTGTAAAATTGGAGATTTAGTAGAAATTCCTTTTGGCTCAAAAAGAGAAATAGGAGTAATTTGGAAAAATAATTATATTGAGCCTAAAAATCTGAAGCTAAAAAAAATTTCTAAAATTACCGAATATTCTATTGACAGAAAATTAGTTGATTTTATTGAGTGGTTTTCCTCTTATAATATGGTTTCCATGGGTCTAGTCTTAAAAATGGTAATCGGTGGGACAGATAAATTTATAAGAATTAAAGATAGTTTAATAAAGATCAAAAAAAAAAAAATTAAAAAATTCAAATTAAATAAGGAACAAAATGCAGCCCTTGAGTATCTTCAAAAGGTAAATAATAAGTTTGATGTCTCTGTTTTACAGGGCACAACAGGGTCAGGAAAGACTTTAGTTTATTTTCAAAGGATTAAAAAAATTATTGAGAAAAACGAACAAGCTTTGGTTCTATTACCGGAAATTTTTTTAACAAACGATTTTAAGTCAAGATTTGAGGATTATTTTGGCTTTGAACCCGCAATTTGGCATTCAAAAATTACTCCAAAGCAAAAAAGAATTATCTGGCAAGGAATCATAAATAATAGGATAAAAATACTAGTTGGAGCTAGATCAGCTTTGCTATTACCTTTTAAGAAACTTGGATTAATTATTGTTGATGAAGAACATGACACTTCCTACAAACAAGATGAGGGCGTTATTTATAATGCAAGGGATATGGCTATTTCACGAGCAAAATTTGAAAATATCCCAATACATCTTGTAACTGCGGTTCCATCAATTGAAACATTTAAAAATGTTTGTAGCAAAAAATATAGACATATAAAAATTTTAAAAAGATATAATGATATCCCTTTACCTAAAACAAAAATAATAAATCTTAATTTAAAAAAACTAAAAAAAAGATCTATCGCTGATGATACAATAAATTTAGTAAAAAAATATTTAGAGGATGGTAATCAAGTTTTATTCTTCCTTAATAGAAGAGGCTATGCTCCTTACCTTGTATGCAAAAATTGTGGTTTAAAACAAATTTGTTCTAATTGCTCATTATATCTTACGTTCCATAAAATAAAAAATAAAGCTATTTGTCATCACTGTTCTTTTGAAAAAAAAATTGAGTCAAAATGCAAATTAGAAGGTCAATGTGATTTTATTATGTACGGACCAGGAGTCGAAAAGATATTTTCAGAGATTAAAGATATTTTTCCAAGTAAAAAAATTAAAATTTTTTCTAGTGATTACTTAAAAAAAAAAGAAGTAGTAAAGAAATTTTTTAAAGAAATTAAAGATAATAAAATTGATATATTAGTTGGAACACAAATGATTTCAAAAGGTTT
>MDTE01036693.1_pt1 | contig 19936 bp, 12 predicted proteins | sample 811231 | NCBI WGS metagenome assembly MDTE01 (sample SAMN05326651, study PRJNA326480) | marine metagenome | isolation source: seawater | place: Indian Ocean: Red Sea | collected 2010 | reverse complement strand
TGAACACGGGGCGGTGCTGCACACAGAGGAAACTGTCGTGCGGTGGTCGCGGGTCGGTAAGTCCTACGAAGTGGTGACCGATCGAGGCCACTACCAGGCAGGATCGCTCATCATCGCCCCAGGATCCTTTGTGCCCGGGTTACTGCCCGAACTCGATGTTGCCTGGGAAATCGTTCGCAAGCCGCTTTTCTGGTTTCCAGCCCGTTCGGGACTGTATGACCACTCGCAAGGATCCGGAGTCTTCTTCCTCGAGACCTCCGGGGGCGAGTTCTATGGATTCCCCTCGCTGGACGGAGAAACCGTCAAGGTCGCCGAACACACCGCCGGGTTGGAAATCACCGACCCGTTGACCGTCGACCGCGATGTCATCGACCGGGATCTTCCTCCGTTGATCGAGTACCTCCAGGCTCACATGCCAGGTCTCTCTACCAAACCGACCGATCACACCGTCTGCCTCTACACCCGGACCCCCGATGGCAACTTCATCGTCGACAAACATCCCGGACACGACGGCGTGGCAATCGGCTGTGGATTCTCGGGCCACGGCTTCAAGTTCACTCCGATCATTGGCAGCATTCTCACCGACCTGGCACTCGAGGGCACAACCAGCCACTCCATCGACTTCCTCTCGGCAACCCGCACCGGCTTGATGCGCCCCCGTTGAGTCGAGAAGATGGTCGGTCTCCACCAGTTCTCCGAAAGACAAGCCCCATGGCGATCATCCCCGGCTATCCTCTCGACGCAGGACAAGAACAACGTGTGCCTGTGGAACCGTTGCGACAATGGGTGATCGATGTGCTGTGCCACGAGGCTGTTGTCGGGGTCGAGGCCGCAGCAGCAGCCGACCGGCTGATCGAAGCCGACCTGCGTGGCATCCCATCCCACGGCACACGGGCCCTGCCCCGTTATCTTGATGCCATGCAGGATGGCAGCATCGATCCGAGAGCCGTGATCCTGACCGAACGCGACACGCCCGCGATGGCCGTCCTCAACGGAGGCAAGGGGCTTGGACACATCGCCGCCACGCGGGGAATGCAGATGGCAATTGCCAAGGCCAAGGAGGTCGGGACCGGAACCGTGGCGATCCGCGCCAGCCAGCACTTTGGAGCCGCACAGGTCTACTCGATGATGGCAGCTGCCGAGGGAATGATCGGTTACGCCACCACCAGCACCGGGCCAGCCACCGTTGCCGCCTACGGCAGTCGTGGCCCGGCCGTGGCGAACAATGCGCTCGCCTGGGCCGCACCAACCCGAAACGGTCACCCCGTTGTTCTCGACATGGCCTGCGCCGTCTCGAGCTGGGGCAAGGTCCATTCCATGGGCATGTATGGCCAACCAATCCCGGACGGCTGGGCGGTCGATGAACAAGGAAACCCGACCACCAATGCCAACGACGCCAAGACACTTCTGCCGGCGGCAGGGCCGCGCGGCTACGGGCTGGCGTTCTTCAGTTCGGTGCTTTGCGGACCACTCGTCGGCGCCCGAATGCCGCTGAAGAAGACCTGGGAAATCGCCACCGACGGATCCGAGCACTTCATGTACGCGATCGACATCAAGGCGTTTGTCGATCCGGATGACTTCTACGAGCAGATCGAAACCACGGTCAACGAGATCCGCGAACTGGCGCCCGCCGACGGATTCGATCGTGTCTGCCTGCCGGGAGACATGGAAGCCGAACGAGAACGCACGTGGCGAGAAGACGGGCTGCCGATGCACGTCGACCAGGTCGAATCGCTGCAGGCCGTCGCCCAGGCCAAGGGAATCCCCGGCCCCTGGACACTCACCTGATGGCCAAATCCGATCCTGTCAGTAATAATCTCCTCACCAGCATCCTGCACCCGTAGCTCAACTGGATAGAGCATCGGTCTTCGGAACCGAGGGTTGGGGGTTCGAATCCCTCCGGGTGTACTTCGCAGTCGTCCCCGCAATGCGGGATCCGGCATGAAAGCCTCGGCATTCGCCACAGTGATCGGTGGAGCCCTCGTGGTACTTGCCCCCGTTGGGATTGTGGCACCGGCGGCTTACCTCAGGGGGTTGCAGGCAGTCGCCACGCAAATGCCGCTGGTGTACACCCTCGCGGTCGCCGGAGCCGTGCTCAGCCTGCTGGTCCTGGTGCAGCCGAAACGTGGAAGATCTCGTCTCGAACTGATGATGCGAGTGCTGGCCTGGCTGGGCCTCATCAAGTCCGTTGCCTTGCTCTGGTTGCCCGGTTTCCCTGGCATGGCAATGGAGTGGGCGACCACGCTGCCCGGATGGGCGATGCGACTGGGCAACATGTGTGACCTGGCTTTTGGCCTATTCATGCTTTGGACGGCGCGACGTTTGATCGCAATCGATTCGTCCAGCACAGGCGAATCAACAGAGTGAATCGAGAACCGGAAACCATGCGTGAAACCCTCGTCATCGTCAGCTTCCTTCCCTTCCTGTATTACGCCACCCTGGACGGTGCATTCCATTTCCGTGGCCGCCGGGTCAGCCTTGCCGAGCACGTCATTCACCTGGTCATCGGACTCGCTGTCGGGCTGATCTTTACCGCGGCAGTGATGGCCAACTCCACCGTGATGCTGGCCAGCCTCGCCATCTTCTTGATCTCCGGGTCACTTGACGAATTCGTCTGGCACCGTGACCTGCCCGCCCACGAATCGAACCTGCACGCCAAGGAACACCTGGCACTCCTGATCTTCCTGGGAGTCACCCTGCTGGTCGATTCCTCACTGATCAGCATCGCCTGAATCCAATCGGTGGCCGCTTCCGTTATTGGTGGCTCGTGCCGATAATCGACTGGTCCCGTACAACGTGTGCTTGAGGTCACGACGATGAGATCACCGATGCCAAAAACGCTGGTGCTGCTTGGACTGTCGCTGCTGGTCGGTGCCACGGATGCAATGGCTGCCCAGAAGTCCGCCAAGCCGAAAGCCTCCAACCGTCCAATCCGGGCCCTGCTGGTCACCGGTGGTTGCTGCCACGACTACCAACGGCAGAAGCTGATCATCACGCGAGGCATCTCGGCCCGGGCCAACGTCGTTTGGACCATCGCCCACCAGGGCGGGACCAGCACCAACGCCAAGATCCCTCTCTACAAAAACAAGAACTGGGCCGAGGGCTTTGACGTGGTGGTGCACAACGAGTGTTTTGCCAGCGTCCGGGATGTCGAGTGGCTCGACCGCGTCCTGGCCCCTCACCGCCAGGGCACGCCCGCGGTGCTGATCCACTGCGCCATGCATTGCTACCGCACCGGCACTGACGGGTGGTTCCGTTTCTGCGGAATGCAGTCGCCCGGTCACGGACCGCGATACGCCTTTGCCGTGGAACCACTGGTCGCCAATCACCCGATCACTCGCGGACTCGGCAAGGAGTGGCAAACCCCCAAGGGGGAGCTGTATCACAGCATCAAGCTGTTCGACACGGCCACCCCGCTGGCCCACGCCAAGCGACGAGGTGACGGCAAGCCGCAGATCTGTGTCTGGACCAACCGGTATCACGACGCCCGGGTCTTTGCGACCACCATAGGTCACCACAACGAGACGATGGTCGAACCCACCTACCTGGACATGCTGACCCGCGGCCTGCTGTGGGCGGTCGGACGGGACCCCCGGAAAGATTTCCGGATCACTGACAAAAAGACCAACGACACGATCGCCGCGTTGGCCATCGCGCCCGCCAAAGGTGGCTCAACTGGCAAGGTCGTGGTCAGCAAATGCTGCGGCGAAGGAAACGTCGCCTTTGGACGTGTCGCCAAGGCCAGTTCCGAGGAAACCAACAAGAACAACTTCGCCCGACACGCCATCGACGGAGACCCAAGAACTCGCTGGTGTGCTGCCAACGGACAAAGTGGCCAGACCTGGCAGGTCGAACTCGGCAAGCCCGAGCACGTCAAGTCGCTGAGAATTCACTGGGAGAAGCCCGGCACCGCCTACCGGTACCAGGTCCAGAGTTCGTCAAATGGAACCAAGTGGGAAACCATCGTCGACCGATCCAAGAACAAGAAAGTCCGCCGCATTGTCTCCGACACCGTCGACGCCCCCGGGACCCGATTTCTACGAGTCCGCTTCCTGGGTTCCAGTTCCGGAATGTGGGCCAGTTTCTGGGAATTCGAGGCGGGCACCGAGAAGTTACCACCACTGCCCAAAGCCCTGACCAAACCAGCCGCTGCCGCGGGTTCCTCGCTGGCGGATGTGACGGCCCCGGATGATATCGACGTCACGCTGTTTGCCAAGCCGCCCCAGGTCAATTATCCGGTCTGCCTGGCCGCAGCAGCCGACGGCACCGTGTTTGTCGGAGTCGACAAGCAGGGATCGCTGGGTAAGAAGCCGGGCCAGGGTTACGTGCTGCGACTGCAAGACACTGACGGTGACGGCGCGGCCGACTCCATCAACACGTTCGCCACGATGGATCATCCCCGGGGACTCTTCTTCGACAACCACAAGTTGTGGGTCCTGCACCCACCGCTGTTGAGCGTCTTTCACGACGACAACCACGACGGAACCGCCGATCGACAGGAAATCCTGGTCAAGGGAATCACCACCGACCAGTTGAACCAGCGGGGTGCCGACCACACGACCAATGGCATCCGCATGGGGATCGATGGCTGGATCTATATCGCCGTCGGCGACTTCGGGTTCGTCAAGGCCACCGCAGCCGACGGCCGGCAGATGACCCGACGCGGCGGTGGAGTGCTGAGGATCCGGCCCGACGGAAGCGAAATGGAGACCTACTCGTGGGGACTACGGAATATCGTCGACGTCTCGGTCGATCCGTTCATGAATCTCTACACACGAGACAACACAAATGACGGTGGAGGATGGGACATCCGGCTCAGCCACCTGCACCAGTCGGGACGATATGGCTATCCATCGCTCTACCAGAAATTCGCCGACGAGACGCTGCCACCACTGGCCGATTACGGTGGAGGCAGCGGTTGTGGCAGCCTGTTCGTTCACGATCTGCGTTGGCCCGGAAAGTATGGCAACACGCTGTACACCTGTGACTGGGGTCGCAGTGAGGTGTTCCTGCACAACCTGCCGCCCACCGGCGCCACTTTCAAAGCCCACCAGGAAACGTTCCTCAAACTGCCTCGTCCCACCGACCTCGATATCGACGGCAGTGGGCGGATGTATGTCGCCAGTTGGAAAAACGGAAAATTCAACTTCTCCGGTCCGAATGTTGGTTTTGTCGTCCAGGTCCCCCCCAAAGGATTCGTCCCCAAGCCGTTCCCGGTGCTCTCGGAAGAGTCCGACGAAGAACTGGTCGGCCATCTCGCCTCGCCCAGCGCCGTCTACCGTTTGCACAGCCAATTGGAACTGCTGCGACGGGGACCTGGAGAAAAGCGAATCGACCGGATCACCCAGCTGGCAGCCGACGACAAGACCCCGCCGCACGGCCGAGCGGCCGCCATCTTCACCCTGGGACAATTTGAAGATCCCGGAGTCGTGTCCCGGCTCCTGGAGTTGGCTCAACCAGGTCCCGCTCGCGAATTCGCTCTCAGAGCACTCACCGATCGCCTTGGCCGGCTCAAGGCAATCCCCACCGCACCATTTATTTCGGCACTTGCCGATTCCAATCCTCGAGTCCGCGCACAAGCGTTGATCAGCCTGGGACGTTTGAAACGAGCCGACACGGCCAAGGCGATCTTGCCGCTGACACGCCGCCACAGCAAGCAGCCCCTCCCCACCGCCCTGCCCCTGCACAAGCAGCCCGATCCCGGACGCGTGATCCCGCACCTGGCCGTTCGAGCCCTGGTCGCAATCGGCAATGTCGAGGCCTTGCTGAAGGCCCTGGACGGCCCCGACCATTCCGGCGCCCAGTGGGCTCTCAAGTCGGTGCACCAGGAAACAGCAGTCAAGGGATTGATCGCCAAACTGAGCACGCAACGCCGGGACGATCGCCGACGAGCCACCCTGACCACCCTGGTCCGCTTGTACCATCGTGAGGGGAACTACACCGGTGACTGGTGGGGCACCCGGCCGGACACCAGTGGCCCCTACTATGACCGCACCCCCTGGGCTGCCAGTGATGCGATCGCCCGGGTGATTCGCACGGCGATCACCGATGGCGATCCTGGAACCTCCAAGCACCTGCTCGCCCAATTGACCCGACACAAGGTCCAGATCCCGGGACTGCCCAAGGCGTCTGACGTCGCCGTCAAAGAGAACACCAAGCCCCTGGTCCTGCCCAAGGCCGATCCCAACAACAAGAACCAGATTGCCAATCGTGGATTCGACCAGGTTCTGGCCGAAACACTGGCAACCCGTGGTGACGCCACACGAGGAAAAGCTCTCTTCACCTCGCAATCGTGTGTTCGCTGCCACACGACGGCCAATGGCCAAAAACCGAAGGGACCACACCTGGTGGATATCGGGAAACGATCCAAGCCGGCTGAACTCGTGCAGTCCATCCTCAAGCCCAGCGAAAAGATCGCCCAGGGGTTCGACACCTATGTTTTCGTCACAACCGACGGCAAGGTCGTGACCGGCTTTGTTTCTCGTGAAGGGGCCAAGGACGTCGAGGTGCGACAATTGACCGGCCTGCCCACCATCCTGCCCAAGACAAAAATCGAGGAGCGGGTGCGACAGAAAAAGTCGATGATGCCAGAGGGAATGGTGGGCAATCTCACCGCCACACAATTCGCTGATCTGCTGGCCTACCTTCAGTCACTGAAGTAACAATCCCCGGAAAAACACAACATGTCGAATGACCAACCGGCCGCCGGAGAGGGAACCGAGGCCAAAACAGAAAACAGACCCGCAGCGGGAATCTCGACAGGTCGGGTCGTCACCTGGTTGATCATTGCCTCCCTGGCGGTACTGACCGGTCTCGGAGCCGTTGCGAAGTTCGGCTACGACGGCACGTTGCAGGCCCTGGAGGACGAGGCTCCTTCGTTGCCCGATGGATTCGTTCCATCCGGATTGCCACCCGATCCCACCTCGGCAACAACCGGTGGCGCCGGTGGCGCTCCCCCGGGACCACCTGTGGGACAACCAAGTGACGGCGGAAAAGGATCGGGGTCGAAACAAGTCCTCACGGTTCCCGACCAGCCCAAAGAGTCCGGCTCAAAAAAGACACCGTCCAAACAATGAGTCGATGGTACGGAGCACGCCGGGACCTCAGCCCATCCGGAGTCATTTCCGGCTAGGACGATCCCGGGACCAGGCCTAGAATGCGGCCATGATCACCGTTCCCGCCGACAGCCGGCCGCCGCAGTACTCCCGGAAATCCGGAGGAAGGCACGCGCACCGGAGCGTGTTCTGCCTGGCCGTTGTTTTGCTGGCTCAACCGGCAACGGCAGGCCCACAGGCTGTCCCGAGACGACTGGAACTTTTTCGTGGACAGCATGCCCAGCTGCGACAAACCCACGTCACAGCGCTGGGAAAGATCCGGAAATTCTGTCTCGACCGAGAAATCGATGAGGGAGTAAAGGCCGTCGATGCAGCGATCCAGTTGGCCAGAGTTCCACCGGCCAGCAGCATTCAACTTCCCAGCGATGTCGCCAGGGACCTCCCGGGCGACTTGCCCCCGGACCAGAGACAATGGCAAAGCCAGTTGCGGACATTGCAACGGAAGCACGCCCAGGCCCTGTTCGTGCTCAGCCGGCGGGTGCTCAAAGCCGGGTTCACCAGTTTCGCCTTCGATCTCGTTCGCGAAACCGCGGTCACCGATCCTGACTCGCGGACCGCACGGAAACTGCTCGGTTTTGTTCGCTTTGGCAATCGGTGGGTGACACCGTTTGCATCACGACAACTGCGTCGTCGGCACGTCTGGCACAAGACATTTGGCTGGTTGCCAGCCACTCATGTCGAGAAATACGAGTCCGGGCAACGGTATTTCAAACGACGCTGGGTGTCTGCCGACCGCGAGGCCGAACTCCGTCGGGATTTTCGGAACGCCTGGGAAGTCCGGACCGATCACTACCTGGTCCGCACCAATCACAGCCTCGAAGAAGGTGTCGTTTTGGCCGAACACCTCGAAACGTTTCACCGGTTCTTCCACTCGACCTTTGCCGGGTTCTTCAAATCACCCGAACAAATCCAGAAACTCTTCGAGGGAACAAGCCGGGTGACCAGTGGTGTGCCCAAGCTGGTCCGACCGCATGTCGTTCACTACTACCGTGATCGCGATGAATACCGCCGAACGCTCCGGCGAAGGATTCCTCAAATCGACATCACCAACGGGCTGTACATGACCGATGACCGTATCGCCTACTTCTTCCACGGTCAGCCCGCCGACCCGCTGTTTCCGCGAGCCACGCTGTTCCACGAGGCCACTCACCAGTTGCTCTATGAAAGCCAGTCACGACAACGACCAATCGCTCACGACGAAAACTTCTGGATCATCGAGGGCTTCGCGTGCTACATGGAATCATTTCTGCCGTCGCCCGGGGGCTATCGGATCGGTGACCCGAAATACGTCCGCTTCCACTGGGCCCGCCATCGGCTGCTGACAGAAAAGTACTACGTGCCTCTACGCACATTCGCTTCGATGGGAATGCGTTCGTTCCAGACTGACCCCAACATCACGCGGAATTACTCGCAGGCATCCGGACTGACACACTTCCTGCTGCATTACGCGGAGGGCCGCTACCGGGATGCCCTGATCCAACACCTGTCCCAGATCTATACTCGTGACCGACGCATCACCATCTCGTCGCTTTCAAAATTGACCGGCGTCGACACGACCGAACTCGATCGACAGTACCGAGACTACCTGGCCCATCAAGAGTCCGGTCTCTCCACGACACGCGGCCGGACACCCCGCCAGTAAAGATCCGGGCCAACAGCTCTCGTCTCGACACACTCCAGGCTGGCTGTCTCCGGGATCCGAGGCAAACCTTCCCCACCGACTGCTCCCAGGGCCATTCGGCCACCAACCAACTTGGGCGCCAGGAAAACGTGGGCCTCGTCGATCCATCCGCCGTCGGCCAGCGTCCCCAGCACCTCGCTGCCTCCCTCCACCAGGACGTTGGTCCAGCGTCGGATTCCCAGCTCATCCAGCAACGGGTGAAAATCGATCCGCCCCGACTCGGTCAACGGCAGTTTCACGATGTCGACGCCGGCATCCGACAGGGCGCCAGCCCGGACCTCGTCCACCGTCTCCGAACAAACCACCATCACCGGTGTGTCGTGTGCCGTCCGAACCAATTGCGAGTCGAGGTTCAGTCGCGCATTGGTATCAAGAATCACCCGGGTGGCCTTCCGTGGACCTGGCGGACGAGCCGTCAACAGGGGGTCATCGGCCTCCGCTGTTCCGATACCAACGACAACCGCATCGACCCGGCCACGCAACTCGTGCACCATTTCTCGAGATTCTTCGCTCGAAATCCACTGCGAGTGGCCGCCGGCCGCGGCGATACGCCCGTCCAGTGTCATGGCCCACTTGGCATGAACCCAGGGGCGGCCCGTCTCGAGCAGGTGAAGAAACGGCGAGTTGAGTCGGCGAACCAACTCGGCTTCGACACCGACCTCGATTTCGAGTCCCGCTTCACGAAGCAATGACAGCCCCGTTCCATCGGCATGGGGGGACGGATCCTCGATGCCAATCACGACGCGTCGCACACCGGACGACAGCACAGCGTCGGTGCAGGGAGGGGTCTGGCCGTGATGCCGGCAGGGTTCGAGCGTGACCACAAGCGTCGCGCCGCGTGCCAACTCACCGGCCGCCTGGAGGGCTTCGACTTCCGCGTGAGCCTCGCCAAATGCCGTGTGCCAACCTTCGCCCAGGACTCGCAACTGATCGTCAACCACCACCGCACCCACGGCGGGATTCGGTTCGACACGCCCCACGCCCCGGGCCGCAAGGTTCACAGCCCACCGCATCGCCGCCTCGAGGGATTCGAACGACTCGGTCATACCGCTACGCCCACGTCGTGACGAACGTTCTTCCGGAGGTCAGTCCTGGCCAGGCAACCACAGTTTCTTTTCGCCATCCGCCTCATCGGCCTCGCCCGTCACGGCCGCCTCGCCAGTTCCGCCAGGAGTCCACAAGCCCGAAGCGGTGACCGTGCCACCGTCAGCGGTCCAGGGAGGCACAATGTCGACGGCTTCAACCAGGGCCTGCAACTCCTCCCGGAGTTGCGGCAACTTGCTGCCGTAAACATTCCACAACCGATCCAACAGTGTCCGCAACTCCGGATCCTCGAGATCCTGGAGCCTGAGAGTCAGTTCTCGCATCTCCAGTTGCAGGGTCCGCTCGAATTCGCCCTCCAGCCCCGCGGCGGCCTTCCGGGCACGTGTCAACCATTCAAACGCCGCTGCACGTTCATGCCGCACCTCACAGAGATCCGCCAGTGTCACCGACGCACGCAGGTAGTCCTCACCCTGCTGCAGGGACTCCCGGCCGGTGTACTCAGTCAAGACCGAGTACATTAGCCCACTGTGGCGAACCAACAGGGCACGGTTGAGTAGCATGACGAGGAATTCGTCCTCGAGCGAGGCGGGGTCGATCCGCAGCAACTCGCAGATTGACAACATGGCCAACTGGTCTGCGGACTCAACAGGCACCGATGTCGGTTCGGACAGCCCCATGGCCTGGCGAACTGCCGGAAAGTCGACGGCCAGCAAGTTCTGTTCGCAGCGAGTTTCCAGGACCCGCACGGCTCCAGCCAGTGAAGACCGGTGTTCGTCGTCACCAGCCACCGCCGAGGGCGTCTGGCCACCCAACGCGGGCAACGGTGTCGCTGGCCAGATCTCGGTGACAAATCGCTTGACGTAGTCTCGATGCAAACGTCGCTTGATGCTTTCGGCCGTCTTGGGAGCAAAGTGCCAGGTGGTGTAGAGCGCCTCGAACTCCCGTGGCACCAGGTCAACCGCCTCGTCGTCCTGTCCCTCCCGGACGGTCAATTCGCCACCGACCTCGCGCAGGGCCGCCTCCGCGGTATCGATTTCCTCCCCCGCACGAGCAACCAGGTCAATCGCGGCCGGTTCGTCGTCGGTCGCCACCTGGACCAGCAAGCGGGCCGTCACCCGTGGCACAGTCTCGAGAGTCAGTGATTCGGCTTCGGCCGCCTCAATCACATCACCCTCCACCAGGTGGAACATCCCTTCCGGTGTTCCCTCCTCGCGGTTCCTCGATTCATCAACTCTCACGAATTTCTCGGACGAATCCAGGTCTGTGAGCCACTTGGAGACGTTGTCGATCTCGAAACGACGGTCGACCATCTTGACCACGTCGTCGCCCTGGCCCAGCACGAGCAGTTGGGCCAGCACCTGGCATTCCTCGGCCCGGTCGGCGTCATCTGTCAGGCCAGCGGCCACGACGAACGCCTCGGACGCGGCGGAGGCCTGTCCCGACCAGGCCAGACACAGCCCCTCGTTGAATCGCAGCCCGAACTCCTCGGGAGCCTCCTCGGCAAGAATTGCATACCGCTGCGCCGCTTCACCCCAGCACCCGCAACCGGCAACCGCCTGTGGATCCTCGCCGCCAGCTTCGTCCAGGGCATAGACACTACGGAACGGATAGGGAATCTCACGTGTGCCATCAAACTCCGCCAATCGCACGAAAATCGATTCCTGTTGATCGGGCAGGGTCGCCGACTGCAGGGCCAGGACCAGGTGCTGGCGAGACGCCATCAGGTGCCCTTTCATCCGCATCCAGGCGGCGATGCCCAGTGCCAGATTGCCGGCCATGTCGGGCCGAACCATCACGCATCGCCTCAAGGCCCGCTCGATCTCCTCTCGAGCCTCGTCGTACCCGACCTCCGAGAGTTGGATCATCGCCACAAGAGCCAAGGCGAACCCGTGCTCGGGGTCCCTGGCAATCACTTCGGCCAATTCGCGATGAGCTCCCTGGAGATCACCAGCGTCGAACAACAATCCGCCACGAGTCGTCCGCACCCAGGTGTTCTCGGGATGCTTCTTGCCCAACTCATCCAGGGCATTCAACGCCATTCGAGGCTGATTGTTCTCCTGGAACTTCAGCACCCGTTCCATGTCGTCTGACAGGTCACGACAGCAGAACTTCAATTTCTGACCGCTGCCGCAAGGGCACGGATCGTAAAGGTCCAATGGCATACCGGTGGATCCGCCCAGTGGGTGGAGAAGAGAGAGGAGGTAGATCGTAGCAGCCAAGTCGACATTTTTCAGTCGGCCGGCCAGTAACCATAGCGATGGCTTCGAATCGCCTCGACCACCGGCCGTGGCGATCCGTCCGCATTGAGCAATCCAGCAGCTGGAAAATCAGTCAAACCGGTGTCATCCAACTGGGCCCAGGTGATTCCTGCGACACTCTGCTTGGCAAGCAACAACGGCAATACGTCGCCGACCCACTCGGCCTGCCTCGCCCCAGTCCAGTGTTCGCCCCCATCCTCCGGCTCGGAATCCTCCGGGCCTGTACAGCCCCAGACGAATCGCCCTCCCGAATCGGTCCCACCCAGCGATGGTGCAGCAATCGTCACGTGCAACGGCAAACCAAGCGTACTCCAGATGTCCAGCAGGCGTGAAAGATCGATCAGGTCGTGCCGGCCGGGACCGGTCGAACCAAATCCCGCGGTGATCTCCAGCGAAATGGCCGAGAGTTCCGGGGCCGAACGAACCAACCCGTCAACAAACTGCAACGGACTCAGAAGATGGCGACCTGCCGACTGGTACCCTCCCCAGGGTTGTTCGATTCGCACCATCAATCGCTCGATATCGTTCACCCCACGCGCGACTTCCACCACTCGAGCCAGCAACGCCAGCCGCCCCTCCTCGGACAATTCCAGCCCACCGCCGGTGTTCACGCGGGACGCCAGTTCCCAGACACGGATCCGACCGACGAACCGGGACAGCACTGTTTCGACAAAATCACATACAAAACTCTGCAGGTTCGCCACATCTCCAGACCACACATCCAGCCACTCGGGCAAACCGGTGGCCCCGAAATCCAGCAATGGCCCCCCCTGCACCAGCAGGTTCTGCTCCTCGGCCCAGTCAATGAGCCGATCCACGTTGTCCCACTCGTACTCACCCTCGATCGGCTCAATCTGCCGCCAGCAAATCGGCAACCGGACCGAGTTGAACAACCCGGCGGGAAGACTCTCCCAGGGAGGCTGTACATCGTCGGACAAGGCACAACCCAGCGATGCCGGGAATTGAGCCGATCGACGGCAACGCACGGCCAAACGCTGGGCCACGTAGGCGGATGTGAGCATCTGGGCCGAGTTGTGAGCATGCACCAGAGCCGCTTCGGACAAACGACTCGCCTCGTCAGGATCATCCTGGGCCGCCGTGGCGCGGGCAAAGATCTGGTGTGCCTGGCGGCTCGCCTCATCAAAACCGGCAGGCACCGACATCCCGGCGATCTCCCAGGCCGCCTGCTGGTTTCTCAACTGGCCAATCTTCCCGCGAGCCAACTCCAACGGCAGCAGGTAAACCGTTTCCTGTTCCCGAAGGCTGGACGTGCTGACCAGCGTGCGACCAAAACCGGGCACCGGCCACGCCACGTGCAATCGGCCACTGTCGGAATTCGGGCGGCGACACACCAGTTCATCACCGTCGCGTTCAACACGGGTTGGAAAAACCCGTCCGTCGAACCCGCTGATGTAAGCCTGTTCGGCTTCGGGCCAGCCAGCGAGGAAACCAGGTGGCGACACCTGGAAACGCATCACGCCCATGAACGCCCTCACTCCCAAACCGTTGTCACGATCTCTCCGAGCGGCAACCACCCGGTAAACTCCCCGTTCCCAGTCTATACCCCCCCTCGGTGCGTTGTCCAAGTGTGGTTCGTAGTGGTGGGTTCTTCCAAGAAGTTTAGTTATGCTCCCCTCTGCCAAGAAGAGTCGTGCCGTGAAATGTCGCCGCAACAGCTGGGAGTTCATTGATGCGATCCCGCGACGACGAGGCCAATTCAGCAAGAATTGCCAATTGAAACCGTCGCCAACGGGACACATAATGTCACGGCGCGAACATTGTCGTGACAATTTTTGTGGCGGTGGACATCCGCCTTCACTCATATCCCAGTCTGGAGGGGACTGATGGACACCCCCGTGCCCGGACAGCCTGTTCCCGAAACGCCTCCCGGGAAGGGGGGTGATACCGCCCCTAAAGCGGATCTCGAGGAAACCTACGTACCCGGTGAAGCTGACACCGGTGACCTGGCCGACATGTCATCCGCCTCCCAGGACTCATCGACAAAGAAACCGTCATCGAAAGAATCGTCCTCTCGGTCAGATGAGCCGGTCCGAAAGAGCAAGGCCTCGGAACTGGGTGACTTCAAGTTGTTGAAGAAACTCGGAGAGGGTGGCATGGGCGAGGTCTACCTTGCCCGTCAACAGGGACTCGACCGCAACGTCGCCCTCAAAGTGCTTTCCAAGCAACTCGGCAAGAAGGACACTTTTGTCGAGAGGTTCTTCCGTGAAGCACGGGCGATGGCTCGACTCGATCACCCAAACGTGCTCAAGGTGTTCGCTGTCGAAACCGACAAGGGGCGCCACTACGTGGCCATCGAGTACGTCGATGGCCAGAGTATGCAGGACTGGCTCGACCAGTTGGGTCGATTGAGTGTACCGGATGCGATGTTGGTGACAGTCCGTTGTGCCGAAGCACTCGTGCACGCACACGAGGCCAACCTGGTGCACCGGGACATCAAGCCCGACAACGTGCTGGTGACCAAATCGGGCCAGGTCAAAGTGGCAGACTTCGGCCTGGCCAAGGCGGCCGACGACGATGTGTCGATGACTCAAAGTGGGACCGGGATGGGAACCCCACTGTACATGGCGCCCGAACAGGCCCGGAACGCCAAGACTGTCGATCTCCGGGCCGACATCTATGCGCTCGGTTGCAGCCTCTACCACTTTCTCACCGGGGAATTGCCTTTCCAGGGCGAGACGGCCCTGGAACTGGTGATGGCCAAGGAGAAAGGCCTGTTCACCTCGGCCAGAAAACTCAACAAGGAAATTCCGGATCGACTCGACCTGCTCGTCGACCGCATGATTGCCAAGGACCCCGACCACCGTCATGCCGACTGCCAGGAGTTGCTCGGCGACCTCAACTCACTGGGATTGGCCGGCCAGACACTGAGTTTCATCGAGGGGGCCCAGCCCGCCGCGGGAGGAAGCCCGGTCCCCGCCCCATCCCGTACTGCCGCGGCCACAAAGCCCCCCTCGTCAATCCCGGCGGTCTCGTTGCCACCTCCCAATTCGTTCGAGGATGCCACCTCGCAACGGACCACCGCAGCCGATGATGACACGTGGTTTGTCCAGCACACCAATGCCAAGGGCCGCACCGTGGTCAGCAAGATGTCGACCGTGAGAATTCGGCAGGCCATCGATGGCAAGTTGCTCGACCTCAAGGCCCGCGTCAAACAGGACCAGAGTGGTTCGTTTCTGCCGCTGGCGCAATTCCCCGAGTTTGAAGCGGGGGTCAAAAAACGGATTGCCCAGGCCCGATCCGGCACGGGAAGCGGCCTGCAAAACATCTACCAGAAGCTCGACCAGCAACACCATCGCCGCAAAAAATGGCGGGCGTTGAGTTACCTGTTCCGGAGTGCCATGGGCTGGGTTTGGCTGACCGTCTTCCTGGCCTTCCTGGTCGCCGCGGGTCTCGGAATCTGGTGGCTGTATGACGAGTACTGGGCGAAGCTGCCAGACCTGACCCAGTAAAGCCGAGAACCGGTGCATTCGTCAGAATCGCACCCCGGCAAACCGACCAGCAGGATTGCCCCACACTCTGGCACCGCCGATGGTCGATAGCCACTTATGAGGCAAGCAACTTTCCCGGCACGACGCCATTCCCATCGAGTTCAACTCATGCATCGTCGGAGAGCGACCTGGTTTCTGGCGTACGGCGTACTGGCCGGCATGCTCATGCCAACCTGCGCTCCGGCCGGTGAAGTCCAACTCGCCGACGGGACGGTCCTCAGGGGCACCATTCGCCCCCAACAATCCCTCGCACTCGCCTCCCAGCGCAACGCCGGCGAATTGACCACCTACCCCATCATCGCCACGGTGACCCCCCTGCGTCGCTACTTCGTCCCAACGCGACTGGTCGCCGAACTCAACAACAATTCCGACCTGGATCGGTTCGAAACGTTCAAACTGTCTCAACGCAAGAGCCGTTTTTCCACCCAGGTCCAGTCACTGGGAATTCCAACCGAAATCGGTGAATGGGACGAATTCGGCCGCCGGCGGCTGGTCTTCCGGGTGAAGGACCGAACGGTCAACGTCTACCAGTGGGTCACCCAGTTGACACCACACCAGGCCACCGTCGTCGCCCAGGGACTGGGCTGGTCTCACGGCATCGCCACCAATGCCATTTCGCCACAGGTTCTCGACAGTTGGCTGCGACGTGTCACCAAAGACGACCTACTCGATGATCGCCTGGCCATCGCCCGCTTCTATCTCCAGGCCAACATGTTCAAGCAGGCACGGGGTGAACTCCGGAACGTGCGAGCCGATTTTCCAGACGAAAAAACTCGTATCGCGAGCCTGCAAGCAAGACTCGATGAACTCGTCGGACAAAAGATCCTGGATGAACTCAAGCGACGCCGGGCGAACGGACAACATCGCCTGTTCCGCAAGGCGCTGCAATCCTTCCCGGTCGACCAGCTCAGTGCCACTCTTCGCCGACAGGTCCGCGAATTGATCGAGCAGGATCGACAGAGGACCGACCGCGTGAACACCGCCAGGAGACTGGTGACCGAGCAATTGGCAGCGGTCTCCAAAACCAAGACGCGGCAGCAACTGGAACCGCTGGTTGCCGAAATCGTTGCCGGGCTGGATGCCGAATCCGTCTCACGGGTCGATGCATTCCTGGAACTCTCTGACGATGCGACCCTGGACGCGTCCCAAAAACTGGCGTTGGCCGGATCGGGTTGGCTCACGGGATCACGAAATGCCGTCACGATGGTTCGTGACACGGTTTCGTTGTACCGGGCTCGTGAACTGCTCCTGGCTGCCACCCGGGCCGATCGTGCCGAACTCCCCGGATTGCTCTCACAGCTCGAGTCGCTCGAGGGAATTTCACCGGCCCGTATTGCCTTGCTGATCGAGGAGTTGCCGCCCATCACACCCACGCCCGAAATTCAACCCGGCACCGCGGCGAAGATCGAACCCACGGCGAATCGCCCCGGCTACTGGGTTCTTTTGCCTCCCGAATACAATCCCAACCACCGCTACCCCATGCTGGTCACACTCCACGCCGCAGCTGGTTTGCCTCGCAAGAGCATCAATTGGTGGGCCGGCACACCCGAGAAACCGCGACCGGCCCGGCAACGCGGCTACATCGTTGTCGCCCCCGAATTGCCCGGTGTGGCAAGACCCGGGACACAATCCGACGGCAAGAGCACGTCACAAAAAATGGACCTGCAGATCGGACCGAAACTGCACCAGGCCGTTCGCCGGGTGGTGGTCGACTCAAGGCGACGATTCCGAGTGGACTCGGATCGCATTTACCTGGCCGGTCACGGACAGGGAGCCGATGCCGCTTTCGAGATCGGCATGAGCCATCCCGAGTGGTTTGCGGCAGTGATCCCGATTGCCGGACGCATGACCGAGTACTGCACCTACTACTGGCACAATGCTGACAGGGTGGCCTGGTATGTCGTCAACGGGGAACTGGACAGAGTGCGAGTCGAACACAACAGTTTTGGACTCAATCGCATGCTCCGTCACCGTTTCCCGATGATCTACTGCGAGTACGCCGGCCGGGGATACGAATCGTTCGCCGAAGAGTTGGGCGCCATTTTTGACTGGCTGCCCCGGCACACCCGCTCCCAGGAACCTCGTGAGTTCCAGGCGGGAACACTGCGATCCACCGACAATCGGTTTCACTGGGTCGAAATGCGGTCACTCCCACTGGGCGAAACACGCGGCCGCAAAACGCGCCCGCTGAGGCTGACGGCCAAGATCACTGTCGGCAACTCGATCCATGTCAACTCGGCCGCCCGTGCCACCACCTTGTGGCTCTCGCCAGAATTGGTCGACTTCGAAAAACGGGTCCAGGTGACCGTCAACGGACGTCGCGGCAAAAGCCAGTTCCTCAAGCCCAGTATCTCCGACATGATCGACGACTTCCGGAACCGGGCCGACCGGGAAAAACTGTATTGGACTCGGCTCGACATTGAATGAGAGCCTGGAACCGCAAGAGGCCAATTCACTGATGTCGAGTCCGATCGCCGCCGCCGTGCAGATGACGTCCACGGACGACATCAACAACAACCTCGCCACCGCACAACGACTCGTCAGGCAGGCAGCCGCCAGGAATGCCTCGCTGGTGGTCCTTCCCGAGTTGTTCACGGTGTTGGGCAGTCCCGAGGTGGTCACCGCGGGGGCCCAGTCGGTGCCCGGACCAGCCAGCCAGATGCTGGCCGGCCTTGCCCTGGAACTGCAAATCACTCTGGTCGGAGGCAGCTTGGCCGAGCGTCGTGAGGGCCATCAGCGGCTATCCAACTCCAGCCTGTTGTTCGGACCAACCGGTGAACAGCTGGGGTGTTACCGAAAAATCCATCTCTTCGACATCAACCTGCCCGACCGGGTCAGCTTCTGTGAATCATCGTTTGTCGAACCGGGACAGGATATCGTCGTCAGCGATACTCCAGCCGGCCGAATCGGCCAGGCGACGTGCTACGACCTGAGATTTCCAGAGTTGTTTCGGGCGTTGGTGGAACGCGGGGCCGAGATCATTGTCGTCCCCTCGGCTTTCACACAGACGACCGGACGAGACCACTGGGAGGTGTTGCTGCGGGCCCGTGCGATCGAAAACCAGGTTTTCATCATTGCCGCCAACCAGTTCGGACATCACTCACCAGACCTCTGCAGCTACGGCCATTCGATGATCATCGACCCCTGGGGAACCGTACTGTCGTCAGCCGAAGACGGCGAGACGGTGATCACCGCCGAACTTGACTTCGATCAACAACAAGAAATCCGCACGACACTTCCGGCACTCCAGCATCGCCGTGACCTGCACTAGTCACCGCGAACGAGTCGTTTCGGCCGACGTGAAACCCTCGCCCGGATCGCCTATCCTCGTCAGTCGCGTTCCAGCTGTTCACTGTCCCTGGCTCCCATTCTCCGATCGCCCATGAACGGCGCCCAGATCATGCTCGAGATGCTGGCCTCGGCTGGCGTCCGCTATGTGTTCGGCAACCCAGGTTCGACCGAGTTGCCGTTGACCGACGCGATGGTCACCGACAACCGGCTGGAGTACATCCTGGGGCTTCAGGAAATTCCGGTGATGGGAATCGCCGAGGGTTACGCTCAGGCAACTCGACAACCCGGCGTGGTCAACCTGCACATCAGCCCGGGGCTGGGCAACGGGCTGGGGATGCTCTACAACGCCCATCGCAGCGGGACCCCGTTGATCGTCACTGCCGGACAACAGGATCGCAGGCTTCGGTTCTCCGAACCAATTCTCTGGGGCGAGATGGTCGACGTTGCCCGGCCATGGACCAAGTGGTCGACCGAGGTGCAGCGGATCGAGGACATCCCCGCAGCAATGCGACGAGCGATCCAGACCGCCCTCATGCCTCCCACCGGACCGGTATTTCTCTCGATCCCGGTCGACGTCCAACAACAAGAAGCCCCTCCCCTGGATCTCACGCCACCACGACCAATCCACGCCGAAACACGACCTCCTCGAGACGAACTGATTCGTGCTGCCGACATCCTGGCAACGGCCACCAACCCCGCCATCCTCGCCGGCAGCCGGGTGGTTGAGAGTGATGCGATTTCTGAGCTGGTCGCCCTGGCCGAAATGCTCGGCGCCCCGGTGATCAGCGAACCAGGCACCACCCATGGCCGCCTGCCGTTCCCGTGCACCCATCCACTCTCGGCACCTGGACTGCCATTGTGGGCCCCCGAGATTCACGAACGGCTTTCGGAATTCGACGTCCTTTTTGCTGTTGGTCTCGATGTGCTGAGACTCTACGTGCACTACGAACCCGACCGGGCCATCCCCGATCATGTCCGGCTACTCCACCTGGACCACGACCCCTGGGAACTCAGGAAGAACTACCCCACCGAGGTCGC
>MDTE01056425.1_pt1 | contig 19937 bp, 16 predicted proteins | sample 811231 | NCBI WGS metagenome assembly MDTE01 (sample SAMN05326651, study PRJNA326480) | marine metagenome | isolation source: seawater | place: Indian Ocean: Red Sea | collected 2010 | reverse complement strand
GACCAGGGCGGACCACCGCCGCCACAGCAGCAGCCCAAGCCGCAGCCACAACAGCAGCAGCCCAAGCCGCAGCCACAACAGCAGCAGCCCAAGCCGCAGCCGCCACAGCAGCAGCCCAAGCCGCAGCCACAACAGCAGCAACCCAAGCCGCAGCCGAGGCCACAACCACAACAACAAGCACCACCACCGCCACAGCAGCAGGCGCCACCGCCGCCACCTTCCGGCGGAGGCGGAGGCGGAGGCGGAGGCGGAGGACCGCCGCCCGGACCACCGCCGCCACCTCGGCCCTAGACAACTATTTGTAGCGGACCGGTAGGCCACGTGGCCCTACATCGTGGGCATACGACTGACCAAACATTCGCAATGTTTAGGCCTATTCCCGAGGTCAGCCCTGCGTTCTGTGTCCCAACTGACACGAACTATTACTAAGAAACCCTGTGATGTTGAAAGCTTGTTACGGTGCGTCAGTATCTGGTCGCATCATCGGATCATGTAACAACCATGGCCACCAGCCGTGCGATAACAATCGCAAGCATCATCGGAGCGGTCCTCTTGGTTCCCGTCATCGTGATCCTTGCGCTCGGCCTATATGGATCCTCAATCACAGGTGATTTCCCTCTGTCTGAAGACAGAGGACCCAACCTAACCATCCAACCTCCAACGGGTACTACCGGATCCAAAATCACCCTTCGTGGCTACGACTGGGTGCCACAAACCCTTCTGAGGATCGAGATGATGATCATTTCGAATCAACCCTCCCTAGGAATCGATGGGAGGATGGAAGAGGTACTGACAAAATCTCCCGCCGTCTTCGTCGAAGAATTGATCGTGTCTCGGGGCGGAACCTTCACTGTCGACACACGGCTCCCAACCACCCTGCCACTCACCCCGCAAACGACAGTGGTTTTCAAAGCCTCCGCTACCTACCGTGGTGGGGAATCCGCAGGAGAATCACACAAGTCGTTCCCGATCATTGCTGGCACTGGGACTATAGAAGCCACGGTCCACGATACAGACGGAAAACCCTTAAAACGAGGAGTTGTAGAACTACTAAGTAACCGGGGCAACGTGATCGCAGCAATCCCCATTAGCACCAGTGGCATAGCCCGATTTGTCGGCCTTCCAGTAAACACGAACTATGACATCCGGGCCCGAGTCCCAGGCTATACCGTAGGTCGCTCGGACACGATGCGTCTCGTCGACGACAAAGTCACACGCATCCTGGTTCAACTGTCTCGAGGTCTACCAGGACGAATCGTCGTCGGTGGAATTCCAAACACAGCACGCCGCGAAACGACGGAATCAAATGAACCCCAAACAATGGCCATTCTTGATTTGCCGTCGATGTCACCAATGCCCACAGCAATTCCAGCTGACCTCCCCGCTGTATGGGCCATGGCATCGGACTCAAATAGGGGCCGTATATTCGTCCTTGACGAATCTGCGACAGCCATCCATGTGATCAATCCGATCACAGGCGTTGTCGATGCACCAATTCCGTTAGCCTTTCCACTTCAATTGACGGTCGTCAATGAAGGTGGCAAACCAGTACCTTCCGCAACCATCCGTTTATTCTGGAACATCCGAGGTCAGCGCGTTTTTGTGCGAGAAGCTCGAACCAGCTTAGAAGGACGCGCCCGGATCCCCGAGTTAATCAGTGGAAGTTCATACAACGTATTCGTGACTGCGCCCGGGTATTTCCAACCACTCGCAGCACGTACGACTGCAACCATAGTCCCAAACAAAACGTCATCCGTGACCGTGGTGCTGCGTGCGGAAGACACGCGCGACCAACTATCACCACTGCCGTTCACAAAGCTGCCTGGTACCAGTCGAGCACCAGCGACCAGCCTCGTAGTCGCCGATATTGCAATCGACCCGCTGAACGGCAATCTTTACGTGACAGGTTCGGATCTAACTCGAGGCCACCTATTCGTTTTAGACCCAGAAACCGGTCTCATTCTGCATGACTGGGTGGTTCCAGCCGGCGTAGGCGACATAGTGCCGGCCGGAGACGGACAAACAGTGTTCATCACCAATAGACCCTTCTCCACTGTAGCCCGGATTGATATTAAAACCGGTAAGGAAGAACGCCGCGTCACAATCCCTTCCTGGCCTGAGTCACTAGCCCGGGATGCCTCCGGAAGCTTGTTCGTGGCAAGTCTGCGAGACGGTAGCGTAACGCGGTTAAATCCGACTACGCTTGGCGTTGAGGCCTTCCGCCAATTAGACGAAGGCATAAATCGCCTAGCTGTGGACGAAAGGAGCAACACGCTAATCACGACCAACCATTGGACCAACACGATCACAGGCCTCGCTCTTGAGGACTTGAAAACCCGTTTTTTTCTCCCCGTAGCCGAGTCGCCACGCGCCGTAGCAGTGGATTCCGCAAGCGGCTCACTGGTGGTCGCCAGTAAAAACATGCTGTCCGTCTATAGCCCCAAAACCCTCGAACTTTCCCATACACTGCGAATTCCGATGCCTATTCACGACGTAGTCACAATCGATCTCCAACGACACGCCCTATGAACTGGAACTATATCGGCAACGATCCGGCAGTTCAGGCCGTCAAAACAAGATTGCGCGCTGGATCAGCCTCAAAGTCGTATCTAATAACCGGTCCTCCGGGAATCGGACGACGCACGTTTGCCATCCGCCTTGCACAAGAAATCTGGTGCGCGAACCTACCACCACCGGTCGAAGATTCTGAGCCATATCTTTTCCTAGAAGATGCAAACCCGATGTGGCGAACTGCCGTCAGGCGGGGACATCCTCACGAAGAAGAGGATCCGCCTAGCATTCCGGGCACTTCCAAAAAGATAAAGCTTGAGTATGTCATCACCGCCCACCACGACCTGCATGTCCTCCGTCGTCATGACAGCAAACAAACGGTAGCTATCGATGGCGTACGCGATTGGATCAGCGGTTTATGCCTAAAACCTGCGACGCAGTCCATGCGGATTGGAATTCTCGATGCGGCTGACCGAATGACTGCAGGTGCTGTTGATACGTTACTGAAAACACTCGAGGAGCCTACAGAACACACAATCCTCATTTTAATAGCCTCGAGCATCCGTGATGTTCCTCCAACCATCAGCTCCCGATGTCATGTCATCGACCTATGCCCTGTGCCGTCCAACATGATTTCCAAGCACCTTGTAACCGCGTACGCCGTCGACCCTAACCTGGCTTCACGCATTGCCGAAACCTCCACCGGACGACCAGGATGGGCGATACGTATGGCACAGAACCCTGCCGCATGGGAAATCCATTGCTCGGGACAACAGGAAGCTATGGCCTTCGAGTCCGCCTCAACAGCTATTCGATTTACAACTGCTGGAAACCTGCTGTCCCGAAGCAAACTCGTTGTACAACGCAAAGAAGCCTATGACTGGCTGAACGCGCTGGAACTTGAGCAGTCACATACACTGAGGAACGCAATGCAGAGTCACACTGCCACAGCAACTCCTGAGGATCAGACCCAGTTACACACCGCGATTGGTCGACTTCTGCGAACAACTGAGACACGTCGAGCGATCGCAGCCAACGTTTCGCCACAACTAGCCCTCGAGGATCTCGCCCTCCGACCGATCTCCGAATCTGTTCTTCCAAGCAGCGAAGCTAATGACCGTCACTGACCTTCCTAAAGAAACCGTCCGCGCCATCGGTGTCCGCTTTCGTCGAGCAGGTCGCCTTTACTACTACGATCCCGGAACCTCGGACTTTGCCGTCGGCGACTACGCGATCGTTGAAACGCCGCGAGGACTGACGGCCACACGGGTCGTCATGGCGACCACTGAGATTGACCCTGCCGACTTGCGGGGAGACCTCGTGCCGGTTGAACGTCCGGCAACCGAGTCCGATATGAAGAGCATGGCGGTCTATCGAGATGAGGAAGCCAGAGCCGAGCAAGAATTTGCGAATGCGATCACGTCACATAATCTCCCGATGCAAGCCGTCAAAGCCGAGTACACATTCGACGGTGCAACGCTAACCCTTCACTTTTCATCCAAAGAAGCAAAGCTCGACTTAGCTGATATGGTCAGCGAGCTCGCGTCAAAGTTGCGCACACGGGTTCAGCTTCGCCAAGTCGGTCCGCGTGAACGGGCGGCGATGCGATCTGGCATGGGACGATGCGGTCGAGATCTATGCTGCGCAACGTTTCTCTCAGAGCTTGACACCGTCTCTCTCAGAATGGCGAAGGACCAAAATCTCCCCCTTAATCCCGACAAGATATCGGGGGTATGCGGCCGGCTGCTCTGTTGCCTCCAGTACGAACATGAAGGTTATGTTCAAGAAAAACTCGATGAGGAACAGGGCGGGGGCGGTTGTGCTACGTCCGGAAAATGTGAGAGCTGCGGCGTTCATGAGCTAAAAGACATACTAGGGCAAGCCGTGGCACCAGGCTATGAGTCCGAGTCCAAGGCACCAAGCGATACCCTTACCCCCGTTGAGCAAACCACCACTACGCGCGACAAGAATAATGACCAAGTAGAGACATCTGGGAGCTCCCAGTCAAGATCGAGCTCGTCAGAAACCGATAAACCAATAGCCCGTGCCGGATCAAGCCGTCGGCGCCGATTCCGACGCAGGAATCGCGATAGCTCAGGCCCAAAAACAGAAACAACTCCGAGCAATCAAGCGAACTGACGTCTGGCCCCCGCTGTGGAACCACCGCATGCAAGTGAAGAAATCCTCTGGCAGCCGACCCCATCAGACGTCAAGAACGCTCAACTCACTAGATTCTGGCAACGCGCTGAGGAGCAAGGGGAGTGTCATTTCAAGGACTATGCGAGTCTTCACGCTTGGTCCGTGAACAATCCCGAAGAGTTTTGGCCATTGTGTGCGGAATTCACTAATGTTCGGTTTTCGACAGGGCCATCTCGCATAAAAGTTGGTGACCGGATGCCGGGAACCCGATGGTTTGATGGCGCCAGATTAAATTTCGCGGAACATCTACTCCAGCGAGACGACGCCCACACAGCGCTAATCTGTCGGAACGAGACAGGCGAAGCACGCCGTTTCACTTACGCTGATCTGCGGCGCCGGGTAGCCCAGACCGTCCTTGGATTACGGGCCCTTGGAGTAAAACCGGGCGACCGTGTGGCCGGCTACATTGTTAATGGTCCAGAAGCGCTGATTGGATTCTTGGCTTGCGCAACATTTGGAGCGATATGGACCGCTTGCTCCCCAGACTTTGGCCACAAGGCCGTCTTAGATCGTCTTAAGCCGCTCCAACCGAAACTTTTTATCGCAAGCGATCGTTATGTGTATGGAGGAAAAGATTTCGATCGACGATCAGAGATTCGAGCAATACAACATGCCCTGCCATCGCTCGCAGCCACCGTCGTTGTTCCATATTCCGAAGATCGAAAGCTTGATCTCGACCCCGGATGGACAGCCTGGGAGGAACTATCACCAGACCTTGGTACGGCCGATCTTGATTTCGCTCAACTTCCCTTCGACCACCCAATCTACGTGCTTTTTTCTTCCGGAACCACTGGGCCTCCCAAATGCATCGTGCACAGTGCTGGAGGTGTGCTCCTTCAGCACCGTAAAGAACACACACTGCATACAGACCTTCGGCGAAGTGATGTACTTCTCTATCTGACGACCTGCGGTTGGATGATGTGGAACTGGATGGTGTCGGCTTTGGCTACCGGGTGCACGATCGTCCTCTATGAAGGCCACGCCATGTACCCGGATTCGAATACTGTTTGGCGGCTCATCACCCAATACGGGATTAGCGTGTTCGGAACAAGTGCGGCACATATTGATGCCTGTCGTCACAGCAATATAAAACCATCAGCCGATATGGATCTGAACTGCCTCCGCGTCGTGCTTTCGACAGGCTCAGCACTTTCGCCACGCGGGTTTCGATGGATTCGCGATTACGTCAAACGAGATGCTCGCATTTCGTCGATATCGGGCGGGACCGACCTGGTTTCTTGTTTCGTTCTGGGCAATCCGTTGCTTCCGGTACGAGCGGGCCAGATTCAGTGCGTCGGTCTTGGTATGGACGTTGCCGCCTTAGACAATCACGGTAAAAACATCTTGGATGCGCCAGCCGAACTCGTGTGCCGAAGCCCGTTTCCATCCATGCCGTTATGTTTCTGGAACGATCCCAATGACCGTGCGTATCACGCTGCATACTTCGAAAAGACCCCTGGTATGTGGACACATGGGGACTTCATCGAGTTCAAGACCGACGGGGGAATCGTAATCCACGGTCGGAGTGACACGACACTCAACCCAGGTGGCATTCGCATTGGCACCGCGGAAATATATCGGGCACTGGACACAATTAACGAGGTTGTAGCCGCGCTTGCCGCCGGACTCCGACGTGACAGCGGCGAGGAAATTGTGCTTTTCGTTGTGTCGCACAAAGAAGCTGAGTTCGGTGATCAACTCAAACTGGAAATCCGAAACGCTATTCGAACTGCTGCCTCGCCTCGTCACGTACCACGGTATATCGTTGCGGTATCCGATCTCCCAAAGACACGCAATGGGAAGCTTGCTGAGATATCCGTCGCACAAATCTTACGTGGCGAGCCAGTGACCAACCTTGAGTCCCTAGCAAACCCTGAAGCTCTGCATGAATTTGTTGAAGCTCGTGACCTCCTGCTCGCCGACAAAATCGAATCGTGAGCGTAATAACTGACGCCGTAGTTCTCATGGCAAAGCGGACAGCCATTGGGTCTTTCGGAGGAGCCCTGTCAAATGTAAGCACGGCGGAACTGGGTCGGCAGCTCGCCAGAGAACTACTCGATCTCACTAACGTTAAGGACGACGATGTGGATCAGACCATTGTCGGATGTGTGCTGCAAGCCGGGATCGGTCTCAACATCGCCCGGCAAATTAGCGTCAATACCGGCATACCTCCCACAGTTCCGGCGTTCACCGTCAACGAAGTATGTGGAAGCGGCCTCAAAGCTCTCGAGTTAGCAGCCAAAGACATTTGGCTCGGAAATAGCCGTGTCGTACTCGCTGGTGGCGTCGAATCAATGTCCCGAGCACCGTTCTTAGTTTCCCGAGAAGATCCGAGCAGGCCAGGTTCAGTTCCACCACGGATCGACCACATCCATCAGGATGCATTAGTAGATCCGTTCTCTGGAGTACTGATGGGATCCACGGCTGAGATCATCGCGGATGAGGCGGGCGTGACTCGTACAAAACAAGATGTTTACGCGCTGGAAAGTTATGAGCGGTATTTCAGATCACGAAAAAAGCTGGCGGAAGAAATTGTCCCTGTGGTCGTTCCTGGATCCAGTGGAAACCTGTCTTTCGAAATCGATGAATCGCCGCGCGGGACTAGTCTTGACTCACTGGCCGCGTTACAACCAATTTTCGATGACTCAGGCACTGTCACAGCCGGAAATTCGTCTAGCTATAGCGATGGAGCAGCGCTGGCAATCATCACAGACCGGAAGTGGGCAGACGCAAAAGATCTTCCTTACAAATTCGTGTTGCGTGGTTTTGAGACCGTCGGGCTTGATCCCATAAGAATGGGTCTTGGTCCGGTCGAGGCTATACGTAGCCTCTGGCACAAGTTCTCTCTTTCCGATAAAGACATCGACCTATACGAAATCAATGAAGCCTTTGCAGGACAAGTATTAGCGGTCATCCAGTCATTGAATATCCGTCATGATCGAGTGAACGTAAACGGTGGAGCGGTCGCCTTAGGACATCCCCTAGGCGCCAGTGGATGCCGTTTGATTGTCACATTGACGCACGAAATGGCACGACGCGGATCCCAACGCGGAATTGCAGCCCTGTGCATAGGTGGCGGCATGGGCATCGCTGTGCTGGTAGAAGCAGCACAGAACACTCCCTAACACTATACAAATGTGGCCCCCGGTTTTACCCGGGGACCACATGGACTATCCGTTATCAGACTCTAAGCATCGTAGTAGAGCATAAATTCATACGGATGCGGGCGCTGGTTGACTTCCTGAACCTCGTTCTCACGCTTGTAACTGAGCCACGTATCGATGACGTCCTGAGTGAAAACGTCTCCAGCAAGCAAGAACTGATGATCAGCCTCTAGCGCGTCAAGAGTTTCACCAAGCGATCCCGGAACCGATTGGATCTTTGCTGCCTCCTCCGGAGGCAAATCATAGAGATCATCTTCTACCGGGGCAGGCGGTTCAATCTTGTTTCGTATTCCATCTAGACCGGCCATCAACATGGCTGACATCGCAAGGTAAGGGTTTGCCGTGGGGTCAGGCGGACGAAACTCAACACGGCGTGCAGCCGGGCTCTTTGAATACGTCGGAATACGCACGCAAGCACTACGGTTACGTTGTGAGTAAACCAGATTCACCGGTGCTTCAAATCCAGGTACCAAGCGACGATAAGAATTCGTACTTGGTGCGGCAAAACCAAGAAGTGCAGGCGCGTGCTTTAGCAGTCCACCGATGTAGTATCGAGCGGTCTCACTGAGCAACGCATATCCTGACTCGTCGTAAAAAAGCGGTGTCCCGTCTTTCCACAAACTTTGGTGAACATGCATGCCGGAACCGTTGTCGGCAAACAAAGGTTTGGGCATAAACGTAACTGTGTACCCTGCCTGCCGCGCTACATTCTTGGTGATGTACTTGTACGCCATCATTTGATCGGCCGTCTTGACAAGCGTGTCGTACTTCAAATCGATCTCGGCCTGACCGCCTGACGCTACTTCATGATGATGCACTTCTACATCTATCCCCACTTCAACTAGAGCCAAGACAATTTGTGAGCGCAGATCTTGCGTCTTGTCGGTCGGAGGCACCGGGAAATAGCCTCTCTTGTGCATCGGGCGATGTCCAAGATTGGCTACATGTGCATCGTCAGCACCCGAGTTCCATATCCCCTCATCACTATCCAGAAAATAAAAACCAGCGTTGGCGGTCTGATCGAAACGGGCGCTGTTGAAGATAAAGAACTCTGCTTCTGGTCCCCAATAACTTTCATCAGCTATCCCGCTATCCACCAGATGCTGCTCAGCCTTGCGAGCAATGTTCCGAGGATCTCGCGTGTACGCTTCCTCAGTGATTGGATCACGGATATCGCACGTCATCACCAAAGTTGGAACCTCAAGCGTAGGATCCACAAAGGCTGTAGCAGGGTCCGGAAAAACGAGCATGTCGCTTTCCTGAATCTGCTGAAAACCTCGCACACTTGAACCATCGAACCCGAGACCATCCTCAAAAATGGAATCCTCAAGCTTGTCGATCGGCATGGAAAAATGCTGCCAGGTCCCAGGAAGATCGGTAAAACGGACATCAAAAATCCGACAGTCCGCATCGCGCGCCTTGCGCATTACACTCTGAATTAGGTCATCCCGTGAGGCTTCAGACATCACTACGCCGCTCCTCGCATCATGGACCCGGCATCCAGGATCGCCGGGCCGTCAACTCAATCACGTACCCCGGGCATCTTCGCCATCAGGGACAGACTGTGGAAATCTCCGCACTCCAACGTTGGAGCGTAGTCACCGACTTGCATCGCCGGCGGACCAGAATTGTAGGAGCGCCCCCGATTATTGTCTACGTTGGCTATACCGCGACCAACAAGTCATCATAGGAGCACAGTCAAAAGTGTTTCATACATGAGGTTGTTCTGAACTTCTTGGAGTCTTGGATGCGCCGCAGTCTTCTTGCGCTCGGGCTGAGTGTAATCGGATCCCTCTCTATCCCAATTGTTGGCATCCTCCTTCTCCGGTTCCTTTTTTTGGACCCCGGCACAGATATCCCTGTTGGACCTCCACCAGTACCAAACCCACCCGCAACAAGCCAACCACGGCCCACAGCAACCGAACGCCCAGCCACCGTATCTCCAACGGTACGAACGTCTACCCCAGAATCATCTCCTACAGCAAGGCCCGTCGTCACTCAAGGTGAGGTTAACGCGACCGACGGATTAAACGTCCGAATCGAGCCGAGCTCTCAAGCACTAGTCAAGAAAATATTGCCCTTCAGAGAGCTCGTGAAGTTGACCGGAAAAACGCGCTTGTCTGAAGGTTTACGCTGGGTGCAATTGGCTGATGGTGGATGGGTACAAGAACAATACTTGGACCCCAGATAGACCGGACCCAAACTTAACTTTCTCCTAGATCTCAGTCTTTTGCAGCTCAACATCCTTAACGTCCGTTACAAACATGTGGCCTGGGGCATGCGTGATCATAAGCCTAGGTTTTGATGCTTGTGCGACCGCCTGTGGAGTCACCCCGCACCCCCAAAACACAGGGATCTCACCTAATTGGATTTCTACCGCATCACCCCAATCCGGATTGTTCAAATCGGCTATACCAATAGCTGCCGGATCCCCCACATGGACAGGAGCACCATGAACACGCGCATACTGTGCGGTTAGATCACGAACCTCCGCCACTCTGGTTTTTGCAATCGGCCGCATACTCACAACCATCGGACCCTCCAATGAGCCCGCTGGCCTGCAGGCCAGCGACGTCCGATACATCGGTACATTGACACCCTGCTGCTGATGACGAAGTTCAAACCCCGCACGGGCCATAGCCGCCTCAAACGTGAAACTACAACCGATCAGAAATCCTGCTAAGTCAGACGTGTCTTCGTGACTCACATCCACCGGTTTGTCCGAATCGGGAAGACCATATCGATACACCATATACCGTGCTGCATCCGTACGAATATCTGAGCCAGGAGCAAACATCACCGGCTCAAACACCCCAACGGGTGTACGTTCGAGTAACGGGCACGGAATAGGATTCAAATCACAGAACAATTGAAAATCATCGGCGAGAGAAGCTGGAACCATCACTAGATTCGCCTGAACGTATCCATCAGCCATACCAGCCGTCGGGCTGTCGATGCGACTTGATCGGCATGCTGATCTAATCTGGCTTCCTGTAGCAGCAGCCCACGATTCAGTCATACCGAATAATTTTCGATGTTCTTGGCGTGCAATTTTCGAACTGTAGTGAGCTGGTTAATAACCCGACCTGTTCGGTTTTCCGGAAATGTATCTACGGTCATTTCGGAACGACCGGTTATACCGTCAACAGCACCTGCTTCGTGAATTTCCATCATCCACCGATGGTCATCAGCTTGATTCGGAGCCAAGGCTTGTTGCGCCAGTATCTCTAGGGCGCTCACCAGCCCGTATGCTCCCCAGTTGCTCACGGATGCCAGCAGCAAATGTGTAGCCCTTGTTACGCATGGGGCCTGTACGATCCCGCGATCTCTTAAAAAACCAGAAATCGCTCCCATCCCGAGTTCATTACCACCATCACCAATAGCAATACTCAACGGAGCATCCAGCAGTCCATCAAGAGGAACGGTACGGTGATCAAGGTCTTCGCCACGGAGATTCGTCAATCGTCCGTCATCCGTGAGGCCCGGTCTTTCGATAGCAATTACCACGTCCGGCCTGACTCTTTTTAGCAGTCCTGCTGTCGCACTTTCCGCAGCTGCTCTTTCAGAAACGTCCAGTTGTTCAATCTCGCCAAATTGATCCAACACCGCCGCCACAACCGGATACGTGATTGGATCAACGACCGTTACGACCGTCCATCCCAATATCTGTAAAGCACGTCCGACCGCAGCCGCACCTGGAGGCCCATCGGTCTCCGCAGTACCTCGAACCGGAAATCCGGTGGCCAGCACCGCGACACCAGGATTGTGCTTAAGTAACGCCCGAGCCGCACGTGCGTACGCGTCAGCCGGAACCCGGCGCATCGCTATACGCATCCCGCGGTAATCAAACGGGAACACAGCTTCAGCAATGTCGGCTGCAGCCTTCTGTAGAGGTTCTTGGTAATACCGCATAAGCGCCGGGTTTACAGCAGCGGATGAGGACCGACATGATACGCATTCAACAACGAACAACGCCTCCGTTTAACATTAATTCATGAATAGCATTCCTCCCCCTGTAGAAGTAGCCGACCGCATATGGGTCGGAGGAACACCTGACGCATTCACAATTGAGACACTACACACGCAGGGCATCACACATGTTTTGAACGTGAGCACCGAACCTGAAAACCCTGCTGTGAACCTAGCTGTCCGTGTCGAATGGGTGCCAACCATCGATGATTTTCTGCCTAAACCCATCTCCTGGTTTCGCCGTGGAGTCGCGTTTGCCGCGCGTGCTCTCAATGATCCTTCCCAAAAAATCTATATTCACTGTCGCGAAGGTCGACATCGGGGGCCTCTTATGACCTACGTGATTCTCCGCGCATTGCGCGGTTTTACGCCTACAGAAGCGCGTCGAGCCATTAGCGCAAAACGTCCCGTGGCTGATTTTCCCGACGTATATCTCACGTCAGCTGAGACCTACCTACGCCATATAACTCATAGTTCGACAGCAGACCGAACCGATTGAGTTGGCCAAAGCCGCTCGCGATATTGGGTTACGAATACGCCAATTTGCCAAGCCAGTGCAAGTCCCGATAGAACCTATGTCTTAGATCTCAAGGCCACTCAGATCTATTGACTCCCATTGACGGCTCTCAGCACTTTTATAAGCAGCATCGATCACCGCATTCGCGATATACCCATCCTCAAACGTCTCAGCCGGCGGCGTTCCGTCCTCCAGGCACCGGACAAAGTGGTACATCTGACCGTGGTAACCGTACTGCCACGCCTCATCAGCCTGAGGAAACGTCCAACCAGTATCCATATCTGCTTTTTCCTGAACGTAGCCCATGGAATTAAGGCTAAACGCCTTAAGTGGAACTCCGTGCGTTGCATCGATATGAATTAACCCATCCGTCCCATAGATCTCGGTCCGCACATCCATACCACCGTGGTTACTCCAGCCAGCCTCAATCTGACCTAATGCACGATTCTCAAATCGAACCAGAGCCACCGCGTTGTCTTCGAACGGAACATCGTGCTCCAGCGTATCCGCCCAACACACAACTTCCTTGGGCATAACATCTTTTCCAATAAAGATCCGACATGCGGCAACCGCATGCACGCCCATTCCAATCAGCGGACCACCACCGCTCGTGCCGGCATCCCAGGCATAGGACGCATGGGAACCCGTATGAGCCTCTCGCGACCGGACAATCAACACATTACCTATAGCACCGTCCTCCACCGCTTTCCGGGCTCGAAGAACCTCTGGTATAAAGGCCTCAGTCTCCAGGTATCCGTGAAACACCCCATGTTGGCGAACAACGCCCAGTATCTCGGCCGCCTCATCCGCATTTCGACCAAGAGGCTTCGTACAAACCACAGCCTTACCCGCTTCGGCCGCTGCCACACAGGCATCCTTATGGACATGGTTTGGTAAACCCACCACCACCAAGTCAACATCGTCCCGACCTACAGCCGCACTCAAATCAGTCGTCGATTCCGGCACTCCCCAACGATCTGCAAAGGCCGATGCCTTTTCTTCCGACTGCGAAAAATTCACCACCACCTGTTGATCGGGAACGTATCGAAGCCCCTGCATAAAAAAATCGCACACAAACCCGCTGCCCAGCATTGCAATTCGAACCAAGTTCCTATCCCCTCTTTTATATCCATTCCGTTTCTGAATTGTCAGGCTACCGAACCACCAGAACCTCGTCTCTTGAAGATCGCAGCTACCCGCTGGGGCCTCCACCCACAACCGTTAATAAATCCTCATCAACAAAACCACCGATGCCACGACGGTCAGTAGGCCGACCGGAACACCTATCCGAACATAATCGAAGAAACGATAGTTGCCAGGACCCATTATGAGCAGGTTGCTGGGATGAGCGTACGGCGAAGCAAATCCTGAGGTAGCCGCCAACGCTACACCCATCGCAAACATGCGCGGATCCGATCCGATGTGCGCCGCAGCATCTATCGCAAGGGGCGCCATAAGAACCACAGTCACATGATTGCCCATCACCTGGGTTACTAGAAAGGCAATCAACATTACAGCCCCAAGCACTATCAAGACTCCATAGCCACCCAAACTCTGCGTTGCCCATTCGCCCAGAAAGGTTGCCGAACCGGTCTCTACCATAGCCTCCGCCAATGACAACATCGCAGCTATCAGCAGAATTGACCGCCAGGAAATTGAATTTCTTGCCTCGACCATCGTTACGCATCCCGAAAGGACCATTGCAATGGCCGCAGTTAGCGCAATGATGGCAATCGGAGCCACTTTGAACAGCGCAGCTAGGACAAAAGCCAAAAGAATCACAATGGCTACAGGGGCATGCGCACGGCGTGTTGGCTCTTCATCCTCTTCCGAAACCACAACAAAATCTCCAGACCTTCGAATTTCAGTTAAGGCTTGGATGCTGCCGTGCACAAGCAATGCATCGCCAGCTTCAACACGTAATTGACCAAGGTGGGTCCTGAGAGGCATGCCATCCCGCCAAACTGCCAGGACTTGGGCTCCAAATCTTTCCCGAACAGCGAGTTCAGATATCGTGCGACCAATGACTTCTGATCGAGGCATCGGCACCAATTCCGCCATTTTCAGATCGTCAGAGGTCAGGGCTATCTCGCCAAGTCGTATCTGCTCCTGTAAATCCAAGTCGTAGACAGCTTGCAGTTCCTCCATGTCAGTCTCACGCGCGCTTAAGACCAGACAGTCGTGTACGGATAACTCATAACGGGGGCCTGGAGAAACAGTCGTCTTACCAGCGTGTTCAACGGCCAGAACAGAAATCCCAAAGCGTTCGCCAAAATTAAGTTCCTTAAGGCTCCGACCTTCCAGATTGCTGCCAACACTCACAATCGCCTCAAAAAGTCGCTCCTGAATGCGATAGGCCTCTGTGGAGGGACCAACCTGTACCGTCCTCGACCCCAAGCGAGTAGGCACCAAGAAATTTCGACCGATCAGAACTAACCCGCTACCCAAAAGAACAGCTACCGCGCCAAAAACTGTGAACTCAAACAGACCAAATTCCCCGTAGCCATATTGCTGGAGTACGGCGCTCGTCAACATATTCGATGGCGTACCCACCAAGGTGAGCATATTGCCCAGTAGTGATCCGATAGCTAACGGCATAAGCGCTCGCGAAACCGGCATCTTTATTGACCGAGCCGCCGATATGACCGCTGGCAGTAGCACGGCAACTGCCCCTACGGCATTCATGACCGCAGAAAGTCCAGCCACGCTAAGCATTGTTACCAGGATCAAGCGACTTTCGCTTTGCCGTGAAATCCGGCGAATCCACTGGCCAATACGGTCAGCCACACCTGTGAATTGCAAGCCCGTACTAACTACAAAAATCGAGCCGATCGCAACGACAGCCTCATTTGAAAAACCTCCAAGCGCTTGCTCAAGCGTGATCACGCGGCTAAAAAAAAGCGTCAAAAGGACACCCAGCGCCACGAGATCCGCTGGAAATCGTCCTAGTGCAAACAACACCATTGCCACCACCATGACGGCCAGAACAAAGCCGATTTCAAGAGTCAATGGTGTGTGTCCACAAAAGCTGGTGAGGAACGCTACGCATCCTTGCCATCCTCGTCCAGAAGGCTTTCTATGCCTTCAACATAGGTGGGATATGCGAGGTCGACGCCAAGCTCCTCGCGCACCCGAGTATTCGAACACGCGTAATTAGCCGTTACCAAGGCATAAAGATTGTGACTCAAAGGCACATGTCCACGTGTAATCAACGATGTAGCACCAAAAAATTTAATCATCAGTTGTGCAAGCCATCTGGGAGTTGACCCCGGCGCCGGAACCTTGGCTCGCTCTGCCAAACGATCGAAATAGGCGTTAAGACTTACTGGGAGGTCATCAACAGCCAAATACATCTTTCCATCGCACCCACGCTCAGCAACTGCATGTAACACCTTGGCCAAATCGGAAACATGGATCCGACTCGCGGTGTTTAAGCCACCACCAATTAACCGTAATCGGCCATCGCGCATGGATCGAATTGTCCGACGTCCCGGACCGTAAATCGTGCCGGCTCGAACAAATCGTACGGGGAAGTTCCGTTCCTCTAACGCCGCACGCAAATGCGTCTCAGCACGCACACTTACCCGACCGAGATGTGAGTTGGGCCGGTCTGGCGTGTCCTCGCCAATAGGGCCCGGCAATCCAGTCCCATATGGAGCCAGCGTTTGAACAAGCACAAAGGACGCGATATCCGTGTTGGTCAATGAAGCCTCTGCAGCCTTCACCCCTTCTAAGCAGACCCTTTCAATCCATGCTCGCGCTCCATTTACGCTTCCCACGAGATAAAACACATGGTCATCCTTACGACCAATGCCTTGAAGTTCGTCGGGTTCAGCCACGTCAGCAATTTCAACCTCAACTCCAAGATCTTCAAGATCTGCCGCTGCCGTGTCACTCCGACCAATGCCACGGACGGACCAACCGTGCTCAACCAAACAACGAGCCAACGTGCTGCCGGTATATCCGGTTACACCCAAAATCAGTGCGTTCGGCATTTACTCCGCCGATGACAGCCCTCCGCCACAACATGTTGAACAGATTGGATAGAAGACCGCAAGCCAACACAAACAAAACTGCTAATCTGAATGCAGTGAATAACTCCTTTTCAACAAGTGATGACCTCGTTGCGTTGGGAGCACGCATCGTAGGCGCGGCCTACTTGGAAGGCGATTTCGTCCTCCGTTCAGGTCGTCGCAGTCGGTACTATCTTGATAAGTACCGATTCACCACTGAGCCCGGCCTTTTGCAAGACATCGCTCAGGCCTTAAGCCCCCGAATCCCCAAAGAGACGCAACGAGTAGCCGGCCCGGAACTTGGAGCCGTCCCCCTCGCAACAGCGCTGTCACTTGCTACCAATTTACCCAGTATCTTGGTTCGCGCTGAAGCCAAGGGTTATGGAACCAGCCGACGGTTCGAAGGAATTCTTGAAAAAGATGACAACGTCGTGTTGGTTGAAGACGTGCTCACGACTGGAGGCCAGGCGGTTGAGTCAGCACAAGCATTACGGGACGCGGGAGCCAACATTCTTCTGGTGATCGGCATTGTTGATCGAGAAGAAGGTGCGAAGGAAGCTATGGAACGCGCTGGTTTTCGATTTGACGCGTTGTTTACCAGCACCAGCCTCGGGTTGGTGACCTAATCGAAAAACTTCGAGTTGGTGTGATCTTCGGTGGGCGATCCGGCGAGCATGAGGTCTCGCTTAGATCTGCCAAGTTTGTGCTCGATTCGCTCGATCCCGATAAGTATGACGTTCAGGCAATCGGAATCTCAAAAACAGGTGAATGGCTACTTGAAGACGACCCGATGCCACTGCTCGAAGTCGACTCCGGACAAGACAGGCCACCAACACAAGTTCCCGTCAATCTACCAACCACACCACCAAGCCCACATCGAGGAGCTTGGCTCGAAAAACCGTTAGATGTGGTATTTCCAGTAATGCACGGACCCTATGGCGAAGATGGAACGATCCAGGGATTACTTGAACTGGCCGGCATCGCCTACGTGGGAAGCGGCGTTGTGGGATCAGCGGTAGGGATGGACAAGGCACTCCAAAAAAATGTCCTTAGCGATCATGGAATCCCGGTTACATCGTGGAAATTGTTCACCCGACGAGCATGGCGCCATGAAGCCGAACTTGTTCTAGCAGACATTGAAAACACTTTCAGCTACCCGGTCTTCGTCAAACCGTGCAATCTTGGGAGTAGCGTTGGGGTAACCAAGGTTGATACAGAATCAGAGCTAGGCCCTGCGTTGGATATAGCTGCGACATACGACCGACGCTTAATTGTGGAGAAAGCGGTCCCAAACGCTCGCGAAATCGAAGTTAGTGTGATCGGGAATGAGCAGCCGGAAACCTCTGTCTGCGGCGAGATCATCCCTGGTGACGAATTTTATGATTACGAGGCCAAGTACGTGAATAGCTCCTCACGTGAGGTCATTCCAGCGGACATTCCAGACACCCTAGCAGTAGAAATCCGCAAAATGGCATGTGAAGCCTTTGCCGCAATTGATGCAGCCGGTTTAGCCCGGGTTGACTTTCTTGTCGATGGAGAAACGCTAGATGTTGTGCTGAATGAGATCAACACCATTCCAGGATTCACCGCCATCAGCCAATTTCCCAAATTGTGGGCCGCCAGCGGCGTTAACAACCAGAAATTGCTGGATCGACTCATTGAGCTTGCCCTCGAGCGTCACGCCGATCGTCACCAGAATAAGACGACGTACAACTGATCCAGCCCACGCTGTTATCGATGATCTTTAGCGAACCCCTGCAGGGGTCGATGCCGCCGAAACGGGGCCGATTACCGCAGGAATTTTCTTGCGGTATAGTTTATAACCGAAGCAATGCGGGGACGCCGGTCGTTTCTCAGGGACAGCCTGAGGCTGCTGGCGGGAGGCACAGCAGGTTCTGTAAGCGGGAGGATGGCCGCTGCTGTGATTCCCACACAACCTGGCCCGTTCGCACAACCCCTGTTGTCTTCGATTTGTCCGGACCAAAAGCCTGAGACCACCCTCAACGATCCGGCAATTTCTGGAACGGTTCTAGCAAACATCCAGAAGGCCCGTGTACCTAGCCCTGCAGGCTCTTTACTACACGTCGATGACTGTCGACCGCCAGAACACAGTGAACCTCAGTCAGTTATGCAGAACACTCGTCTAATCACCGTCTATGGACGAAGCTTTGGCATAGCTCCAATTTTGGGCCTGCTAGGAACTTTCAAGTCCTTTAATGAACTCGAACAAGGGATTAAACCCTGGGTGAATTCAACCTCGGACCTCACGGGAGATCGTGTCACGGTGGCGCCCCACTTAATCTACGCTTTGGCTCGTCCATGTCACGGCTCAGAAGATTCGTGCCTCATTTTTCTTGATGCCTTAGGCGTTGATCTCATAGAGGACTACATAAAGCCTGCTGCTAAACGGGGAATGGCTGTTGTCCTTGACGCCCAGCTTGGCCGCCTTTCGCCGATCCCCATTATCGAGCGAATGATCAAGGCTGGTTATCTAAGCTTTCCAAATGTCCACATTGCGCTTGACCCAGAATTCGCGACAAAGCCCGGGCAATCAATACCCGGAACTCCATGGGGATCCCTGTCGGCCGAGCTAATCAACGAGACCCAGAGCCTACTGGCCAATTACGTACGGTCGGCTGGTCTCTCGCATAAAAAAGTGCTTATTGTCCATCAATTCGTCGACGCCACAACCAATGGGTGGTCGATGATTCCTCGCAAACAACATATAAAGGTTTTTCCGGAGGTCGAGGTAGTTTTTGATGCGGATGGCTTCGGGAGCCCGGACGCCAAAATACACAAATACAACGCAATGACCAATCCAACCGTTTACCCGAGAATGCAATGGCGAGGCATCAAGCTTTTTAACCAGAACCCTTATGCACGATACTTTTCTGACAAGCCTCTCATGACACCTCAACAAGTTTTTGGGATCGAACCGACCACCAGTGGCCATCGGATGCAAATACCCCCGAACCTTCTCGTTTTATCCTAGTGGTGGCCCCAACAGATTTGGAAGGGGTCGAAACAATCCTTGCGGCATGAGCCTGATCGCTACTGCCTGATAGGCACCATCCACATTAACAACGTCGATCTCCACCAACACACCTGGCTGTAGCGCAGCCTTGGAAACTGGTTTGAGGGCCAAGCCCTGGGTTCCAACCATGGTGCCGTTGACGATAATCACGTCCCCGTTCTTTTGATCCAAAAATCCTTGGAGGTGGGTGGAATCTTCGACTGACGAAGCCACAGCCGATATTTCCCGAGCAACAAGCACATACGACGACGAAGCACGCAACGCCTCATATGTCACCACGACAACGTCGCCTACTGCAACCGTCCCATCAAATACAAGTGGCGAATCAAGCGGCCTCGTAAACACAATACCTCCAACTCGGATCACGAACGGATCCACAGCAACCAGAACACCCTGCAACGTCGGTTCAACTTCGGCCGTCGCACCGGTACTGTCGTGACTTGCCGCCGGAGTTGATTCAGCTGCCGGGGTGGCTTCAGCCGTCGGGGGCGTTTCGGCTACAGGGGTTGATTCGGCTGCCGGAGTTGCTT
>MDTE01171927.1_pt1 | contig 19939 bp, 7 predicted proteins | sample 811231 | NCBI WGS metagenome assembly MDTE01 (sample SAMN05326651, study PRJNA326480) | marine metagenome | isolation source: seawater | place: Indian Ocean: Red Sea | collected 2010 | reverse complement strand
TGTGGATGAATCGGAGACCACGTCTTCCAGTTGATTCACATCGCTTGACAACACCGACATGATTTGCCCTGTTTGTCGCAGGTCGTAATACGAGGCTTCCATGGTGATGAGCGACCGCGTGGCGTCCATGCGCAAGTCGTGTTGGATGTTGTAGCCGAGCGTCTGCCATGCATATTCGGATATTCCTTGAAAAATTGCCAAGCACAAGAAACCGAGGAAGATCAGAATCCCGTACCCGTAGGCGGGGTTGCTGTGGATGGTCGTCACCATGTCTTGGACGATTTGGGGGCCAGACAACACGTCGGTAGTGAAGTAGTCAACCGCCAAACCGATGGCGACAAAGGGCATGAGGTCGAAGAAACGGGCAGCAGCGTTTGCGAAAATGCCCGTAAGCGCCCTTTTCGGGTATTTCTTGGCGTAAGGGACAACGCGCCAAATCTGTTTTCCGAGCACCTCGGCACCCGCATTGATGTCCTCTGGGGCCATCTTGTCGCTGTTGGCTTTTGCAGCGTGCGCCCGCGTCATGGACTTACGCCCATGGCTGTGATTCTTGAACCCTCGGTAGCAAGGCGGTTACCAAGATGACCCGGTAGGCAATCTTTCATGAGGGTGCTCGGTTTGCAATGGTCATGCAGAGCCAGCGCCGCCGAACATCCTTGCTGTTTTTTTCACTGCTGCTGGTGCAAGTGCTTTCTCCCTTGACCATGGCAAACAACGCAACGCTTTCCTACAATGCAGATACGAATGCGGACCTGGAACAGCTCCAACAACTGGGCATTGGAGCGACCGTTACGGCTGAATACGGTTGGATGAATGCGGATGACGGGGCTGATGTCGCCCACCTTCGCTTCCGCGATGTAACGATGGTCGCACCCTCCGAATGGACAGACCGCACTGGAGAAACAAGTCTGACGGGCTTTCACCTACTCAGTCACGCCTACCCCGTGCCCTCCGAGTGGTTCGGCGAATTGGCAGCAGCGGGTATTGAATGCCATTCCTTCTTGCCCCCAACCAGTTTCCACTGCGATGTGAGCGGCCAATCGCCTGCACAACTCGAAGCGCTGGATGTTCAAGCCATCGCAGTCATGGACGGGGTTGACAAAATCGACAGCGACCTCGCACGCGGCCTGTTGGGCCTTGACATGGTGGCACCCAATCCCTTCGTGAATCAACAAGGAGCGATCGTGAACGTCGTGTTGTCCGGCGAGGAACTCCCCGAAGGCCTCGAACAGCGCAGCGGTATCGTCCTTGACACGCACAGCGGTCGATTCGCCACCATGGCCCTGGACGCTGACGGTCTGGCATGGTTGGCAGCGCAAGACACCGTCGAATGGATTGAAGGACGTCCGGTGTTCGAACTCATGAACTCAAAAGGCATTGACGTGATGAATGTCCTCGACACCTGGACAACCACCAACATGTCGGCCATCGACTCCTCATGGTCGGGGTTGAACGGAAGCGGCATCATCGTCACAGTGGCCGATACGGGCCTCGACAACGGCGTCAACAATTCCAACATGCACCCTGATTTCCGAGACCACATCACGGGCATCCTTTCCTTCCCCCCGTCTGCCTCGGTGTGCAGTTACTACAACCTCAACCCATGCGGTGACGATGCGGAAGACCACGACGGTCACGGCACCCACGTCGCAGGTTCGGTTCTCGGCGACGGCACCCACAGCAACGGTGACATCATCGGAGCGGCCCCCGAAGCCCACCTGCTTTTCCACGCCATCGCCACCACCTACAACGGTGAAGAGAAACTCTTCGGCATCCCCAACGACCTCACCGACATGTTTGAACTCGCATGGGAAAACGACAGCAGAGTCCACACCAACTCATGGGGCTCAGCCGTCAACGGCGCCTACACCACCTCGTCGATGCAAGCCGACTCAAGCGCTCGAACCATGGACGAACTCGTGATCCTGTTCGCCGCTGCGAATGAAGGCGTGGACGCCAACAGCGACGGAGAAATCGATCTTGATTCCCTCGGTTCCCCCGCTTCTGCGAAGAACGTCATCACCGTGGGGGCCTCCGAAAACGACCGTGCAAACATGACCTATGTCTGGGGAAGCACGGATTATGCATCACCGATCTCCACCGATAAGTTGGCCGACAACCCTGAAGGCATGGCTGCCTTTTCCTCTCGCGGACCCACCGACGATGGTCGTCTCAAACCCGATATCTCGGCACCAGGAACCATGATTTTGTCTGCCAAGTCCCGAAGCACGACCGATGTTGGTTGGTTGGGCCACAATGCCAGTTACACCTACATGGGTGGAACGAGCATGGCCACACCGCTGACCGCTGGCGCCACGGCGCTGTTGCTCGAACACCTCATCGAAAACGAAGGTGAGAACAACCCGACCTCCGCCTTGGTCAAGGCCATCTTCACCGCCAGCGCTCACGACATGACGGGTCAGTATTCCTCAAGCACCAACGGGGCAGGGGAAGCAGCCCCCAACGACCACGAGGGATGGGGCCGTGTCAACATGACGCAGGCGATCAACACCTCGTGGTTGCAAGGTCATTCCGTCACGACAAACGCTGACCGTGGTTGGTCGTTCAATGTCCCTGCCAACGCTGATGACATCAACATCGCACTCTCTTGGATTGACCCCGCCTCGACCCCGAGCGCATCGACCAACCTCGTGAACGACGTCGATTTGCACCTCAAGAGCCCCTCGGGAACATGGACCAACCTCAGCAACAACATCGACAACCTGCTCGGTATGACGTTGGCTTCGCCTGCACAGGGGACATGGGAAGTTCACGTGGTGGGCTCAAGCATCCCAACCGGACCGCAATTCTTTGCCTTGGCCATGACGGGCGACTATTCCCTCACCAACCTCACACAGGACACGGACGGGGACGGTCATGAAGACGATGATGACGACTGCAGCACCGTCGCTGGCGCCTCGACCGTTGACCGAACGGGTTGTCCCGACACCGATAATGACGGCTATTCCAACCCCGATTCTTCGTGGACCGTGAACGACGGTGCCGATGCGTTCCCCTCCGAAGCAACCCAATGGCGAGATGCCGATTTTGACGGCTACGGCGATAACAGCGCTGGTGTTCAGCCAGATGCGTGCACAAGCACAGCTGGAAATTCCACCGACGACCGCTTCGGATGCACCGATTCGGATGGCGATGGCTACTCGAATCCTGACAGCGGATGGACCACTGCCAACGGCGCTGATTCTTGTCCGTCCACAGCAGGGCCCTCAAGTGAAGACCGAACGGGCTGTGGCGACCAAGACGGTGATGGATATTCCGACCCCGACAGTTCGTGGACGGTGGCCAACGGTGCAGATGCATTCCCCACCGACGACACCCAATGGGCCGATGGCGATGGCGATGGCTACGGAGACAACCCTCCGCCCGCCACCACAGGTGATGCCTGCCCAAGCATCAACGGCGACTCCGATCAGGACCGCTACGGATGCACGGATTCGGACGGCGATGGCTATTCAAATCCCGATAGCGGATGGACCACCGCTAACGGTGCCGATGCCTTCGTCTCCGACGCAACACAATGGGCGGATGGCGACAGCGATGGTTACGGTGACAACGCCAACGGCAATTCACCCGATGCTTGCCCAACCCAATTCGGCACCTCGACACAAGCAGGTCGCTTGGGTTGTGCTGACAGCGACAGCGACGGTTATGCTGACGTTGACGACGCCTTCCCGAACGAGGCCACCCAATGGAGCGACACCGACAGCGATGGTTACGGTGATGAACCCACAGGTTTCGAAGCCGATGCATGCCCGAACACGGCAGGTGCCTCGACACGTGACCGATTCGGGTGCATCGATTCCGACAACGACGGCTCCTCCGACCCAGACAGCAGCTGGACCGTTGCCAACGGTGCAGACTTTGCACCAACCGATGCGTCCCAATGGATGGATTCGGACGGCGATGGTTACGGCGACAACCCTGCGGGAACCAACGGCGATGATTGCCCGACCATCATAGGAAACTCAACCGCTGACCGCCTTGGGTGTGTCGACAGTGACGGTGATGGCTATTCCGACCCCGACAGCCTTTGGACGGTCGATGACGGCGCCGATGCGTATCCCAACGACCCAACCCGTTGGGGTGACAACGACGGCGACGGTTATGATGATGGTCTCGACGATGCCTGTCCCATGTTCTTCGGGACGTCCATTCACGACAGGAAAGGCTGTCCTGACCAAGACGGGGACGGATATTCCGACCCCGATTCTTCGTGGACCGCAGCCGATGGAGCAGACGCCTTCATGTCGGACGCCACGCAGTGGAACGACACCGATGGTGACGGCTACGGCGATAACGCAGCGGGCTCATTACCGGATGCCTGCCCGAGCGTGTACGGTGAATCGTGGCAAAACGGAACCTACGGCTGCACCGATACCGACCGAGATGGTTGGGCCGACACCGGCGATAGTCATCCGAATGACCAAACGCAATGGGCGGACACGGACGGGGATGGTTACGGCGATAACCCAGGCGGCACCACACCCGATGCCTGTCCAACCCAGTGGGGCAATTCAACCCAAGGCAACAGGCTGGGGTGCGCAGACGACGATGGTGACGGATGGGACAATGCCATTGACGCTCTACCAAGCCTGCCCACGCAATGGCTTGACCAAGACGGCGATGGTTACGGCGACAATGCCAGCGGCCTGCAACCCGATGCTTGTCCGGGCGAGGCGGGTACATCCACCGTTGACCGTTACGGTTGCGTCGACGACGATGGCGACGGGTATTCCAACGCCACCGATGCCTTCCCCGGCGACCCAACACGGTGGATCGACAGTGACAACGACGGTTATGATGACGCAGAAGATACGTGTCCCCTCGTCACGGGTAACTCAACCGTTGACCGAACAGGGTGTCTTGACAGCGACGGCGATGGCATTTCTGACCCAACCCCACAAATCGGAAATCAATCCGCTTGGGACACCAGCGACGGTGCCGACGCCTTCCCCAACGAACCCACACAAAGCACCGATCAAGACGACGACGGCTACGGTGACAACGCCAATGGTGTGGAACCGGATGCGTGTCCTTCGGACGCTGGCACCTCAACCGTGGATCGTTTCGGCTGTGTTGACGAAGACGGCGACGGAACATCGGATGCGAACGATGCGTTCCTCGGCGATGACACCCAGTGGGCAGATAGCGACAACGACGGCTACGGCGACAACCCCAACGGCAGCGAACCAGACTCGTGCCCAACGGATGCGGGCACATCCACACTTGATGTGTACGGGTGCGCTGATGAAGACGGCGATGGGGCCAGCGATGCCAACGACCTTTGGTTGGGTGACGCAAGTCAATGGTTTGACAGCGACAACGACGGCTACGGTGACGAAACGGCGGGTACCGACGGTGATTCGTGCCCCAACGAAGCAGGAACATCAACGCTTGGCAACACCGTGGGCTGTCCAGACCAAGACGGTGATGGATGGGCCGACAGTCAAGATGACTTCCCAGAACATCGAAGCCAATTCATCGACACCGACGGCGATGGATACGGGGACAACGCCACCCTCGGCGCACACCGACCCGATCATTGGCCCAACGATGCCAGTCGAAGTTCGGCCGAGGCGAGCATGACCTGCACGCCGCTTTCCATCTCTGTGGATTTGGCGGCCAGCGGCTGGTTTACCTTCACCTGCACCGTGTCGACGCAAATGAGTTCGGCATTTGCCGCGAACGTGGATTGGGAAACCACCACCAGCATCGTAGGGGAAGCCTCTGGGCATTTCATCACCTTTACATCGGCCACAGGCAACAGTCAGACGGTGACGTTCTCTGGAACGGCAAAGAACGTGGGCAATCACCAGTTGTTGCTTTCGGCTCGAGAACCTGGAGCAGACTACCCAATGGATACCGTCACGGTGGTCATCTCAACAACGGATTCCAACGCTCCGGTTGAAACGGTGACGGAAGATGGAGGCTCAGCATTGGACGCACTCGCTCAAAACAGTGTCGTACAGGCCGCAACGGGCGGATTGGTCCTGTTCCTCTTGATGGGGCTGTTGATGATTCGCGGTCGCAGCAAGAATGCGCGAGAGAACGAACGCAGAATGGTGCGAGCGAACGAACTGCGCCAACAGCGTGGGATCACTGAAATGCCACGCCGCAACCTCGTGCAACAAGCACCAAAAGCACCTCGAAACCGTGACCGGTCTTCATCCATGTTCAGCGAGTTCAAGCGGCAACGATGAGGAAGGCGAAGAACCGATTCACTCAAAGGTGAGAGGCGATTCGCTCGGCACACCACACTGCGGATATGGTGAAGTGGTTATCATCTGAGGTTTCCAACCTTATGTCGTGGGTTCGACTCCCGCTATCCGCACCTTCGTGTACCAAGAAAGAGCGAGAGCGCTCCTCGCTCTGCTCAACAAACATGAAAGGCTGAGCGATGAAGCGTTTGTTGTTGATTGGGCGGTGATGCATATGGATTTCCTGTTTCTTTGTTTGTTAACCCTGTGGCTCTACCTCCCCGGATTCTTGGCCAATACCTTCGCCATGATGTGGGGGAAGTGGCTACCAAAAACAGGCTATGGACCGTGGCCCATTGACGGTGGACGCACCCTCAGCGACGGGAACCGTATCCTCGGCGATGGCAAGACATGGAACGGGCTCATCGGCGGTTCGATGACCTCTGGTCTGTTGTGCATTCTGCTGGCCAGCCTCGTGAGCATGGGGAGCATGGATACGGTGTTTGATGATGGCAGCACGGTGTTTGCTCACCCCCTGCTCGGTGCTGAGAGCGCCTGGTTCAACATCGGCGGGGATGTGGGTGCAGCGTTCTTCTTGGGCACCTTTCTCGGCTTTACCTGCCTACTTGGTGACAGCGTTGGCTCGTTCGTGAAGCGGAGGCGTGGCCTGAAGCGTGAAGGCGATGTCTCCTCGAAAGCGCCCCTCTTGGACACGCTCCCCTTCGCCATCATGGTGTTCTTGTGCGGCCAGTTGTTCCTCGGAACTTCTGTTCTTGCCGCCGAAGAACTTCGAGCACCGATGGTGGCGCTGATCCTCATCACACCCGTGCTTCACCGTTCGTTCAACCTCATCGGCTACAAAATTGGATGGAAGGATGTTCCGTATTGACGAACGAATCTTCTTGAAGGCACCGCACCACCTCGGTATGTGGACGAAGTTGCGCCAGCATCGCAAAAGACACCACGCTTGCGCCGCTTGCAAGCAGTCTCCTTCGTGGCGGGGTTGGTCTTGGCCTACACCGAAGTCCTGTATCGTCTTCTCATCGGAAAGGACGTTGTCGATTCGATGTGGCCACATGCTGTTCGCTCGCTTGAATGGACACTTGTGTTGCGTTCGAGCATGGAGCTGACCCTCTCGTTGATGCTGCTCGCTGCCGCTGCTGCTTACGGTCTGCGCAGATGGAAAATGGAGCGTCATGAGCGCACAGAAGTGGACATCGCCCTCGCTGCCGTCACCGGGTTGTTGACCGGTCTCATCAGCCTCCACCTCTTGCTCGATTGGGCGTATCTACGGGGTGCCTTTCTCTTGCTCCCTACACTGTATGGCTGGCTGCTGTTGTGCCTGTTGCTGGCATGGGGAGGTGCACCAACCTGGCGAACACTGGATGGCCCCCGCGTGTCCTGGCCACGAATCAGCCACCTCTTGGGCGTGTTTTTCGCTGCATGGTTGGTCATGCCCGGCATACCTGCACTCGTCGGTATCGCACCGTCACCACCCGAGAGCCCCAAACTTGGCTATGGCTCAGCGCCTGGCCCCTACGACACCCTCCAATTTGCATCGCCTTATTCCATGCCTGAAGAAGTCGTGGCCGTTCAGGGTGATTTGGAGGATGATGTGACCTTTAGCGTCCATCTTACGCTCCCCCAACTCCCCGAAGACACCCCTGTCACCCACCTTCCCTTGGCCGTGCTGCTTCACGGTTTTGGCTACCCTGATGTTGATGCCTATCAAGGATGGATCACCCACCTCGCAGCAAAAGGAATGGCCGTTGCCTTTCTTCAGTATCCATCGGATTTACGTCCCGAGGGGTACGAATCCTTCATCGAAGAAGAGCGAGACGGCATGTCGGATTTCCTTCAACACACCTACCGTGACATGGCTATTCGGGCTGCAATCGACCACCTCGACACCATGCTGTTGTCCACACAGCGAGACCCTCGTGTTGATGCACATCTTGGCAACATCACGGTTGACCCGTCCACCCTCTGGACCGGTGGCCACAGCCTGGGGGCAGCCTACACCTTCATCACGCTCGATGATGTTCTCAGCCGTGGATGGGGTCAACATGCCTTGGTGGTTGCTTTGGAAGCACCTGCCAGTCGTCCCATGCAAGCGGCCTTGCAACCCACGCTCTCACCGCTTCCAAACGAGACATTGGTGCAGATTGGCGTATCGCAAGACGACATGAGCGTCGGCATGTGCCCGGGAGCATTTCACCAACAGATGTTCACGATGTTGCCAACGGAGCGAAACCAATTGCTTGAGGTCCAAACGGATAAGTACGGATTTCCGAGATTGGTCGCCAGTCACTACTTGCAAACCGACCCCGCAAGAGACGTTCTTTCGGATTGGAGTTTCTACCGCCGCATCGATGCGCAGGCGGATTACTTGGTCGCTCATGCTCGAAACGATACGTTCACAGCGGATTGGGCTTACCAATACATGACCGATGAAACGATGCTCACCGGTATGGGTTCGTGGTCTGATGGAACGCCTGTGTTGCCCCTTAAACTTCATCACGATGCCATCGAAAGCACCCCGTTTCTGTCGTGTGTTTGAGAACACATCTTCAAAAGTCAACGAATGCAGTTTCCGTCATGGCAGGCAACGTGACACAGGATGTCAAGTCCCTGTGGAGGTGGATTGGCGGATCCGCCTTCCTCGCCTCCATGTGTTGCTTTCCAAGCATCGTCCTCGTGCTCTTTGGCTTGGCGAGCGTTTCGACCGCAGCCGCTCTATCCAACGATTTGTATTGGGGAACCAACGGCATGGGCTGGTTTCGCCCAACGCTCATGACGCTCAGTGTCATCATGGTGTCGGCGGGACTGGTGTTCTACTTCCGAAAACAAGGTATCTGCAGCCTTGATGAGGCAAAACAACAACGTCAGCGCATCATCAACACCACCTTGGTGGTGTTCATTCTCAGTGCCTTGGCCTACACCGTGTTCAATTTCGTCATCCTCACAGAAATCGGTATCGCTCTCGACCTGCCATGGGAGAGCAGCCGGTTGTGGGCCTGATCAAGCCCCACTGCGTTGTGTCTTGCAGCCCACACCCCAATTTGGATCGGCCTGCATCGCCGCCCGAGTTTCCTCAAGCAAGCGTTCCTCTGGAGTTGGTTCTGGCGGTGTCGAGGGCATGAATGCGAGGGAAAGATGGAAGCCTTTCTCTTTCCAATATTCCAATTGAATAATTGATTTTCCAATTGAAATATTCAACTTCTCTTGTCCAATTGGAATTTCAATATCTCGAGGATTGAGGTGCATGCCCAGACCCAAAGTTTTCTGGATGGCTTCTTTCCCTGTCCAAAGCCGCATTGCCTCATCGGGATGTGCTCGTAAATATCGAAGTTCTTCGCCCTTCGCCATCATGTCAAACGCATTTGGGGCAAGTGTTCGCCCCTCCGGCTCCATGTCGATACCAATCGACCACTCGGGCGATGCGCAAGCAACCACCACCCGGTCGTTGCTGTGTGCAATGGAAATATTGGGCAGCGGTGTTCGCTTCCACACCCCTTGGATATGGGTCAAATACGGCGCTCGATGTTCGGTGCGTTGCACTTCAATGGTGGAGAGATCTGTCACACCCCAATGTTCCAATGCTACACCCAGCAACCAACGACCGCTCAAGTGCTCGCTTCTTCGCTTTTCTGTGACAAAGGTCGCCACCTCATCAGCCATGGCCAACGGAACGTCGTCCATGTGCCAAGCATGAACGGGCGCCATGAACACCCGAGTCTCTGCGTTTGGTGCCGTCAGTTCGCTGACCGTAACCGACATGGACTCACCGGTCATCGCTGCAAAGAGAATCGGTGTTCTTCCTCGACCGTAGCCATGGCTTTGAGTTGCAGGCCTTTCAATGCCAGAACGGGTGCATCGTCGTTCCCGACGATCAACACATCGTGGACCGTTGTCCCGTCATCTCCACTCGAGGCCTGTATGCTTCGCAATCGCAACACTTCGTCTGCATCAGGTACCCGAAGCATGGTCGACCAGGCAATCCCAACTGGAAGGCTGCTGTAACCCAGCGTTTCCATCGCCACCAAACCAGCATTTTGGAAACCCGCTTCGATCAGCATCGGTAGCGATTCGAGCAACACGGCCTCGCCGTTTTGCTCAACCGTAAACTGGTCTGTTGCTGGAAGTTGATGGCGCATCAACGCCACGCCATCGATACCGACGAGGTCTCCCTCGCCAACACCACGCAACACGCCCCCGTGAGATTGGAACCGTGGACCGTGGAAGTATCGGTCATAAATGAAGGAGGCGGGGTGGAGAAGTGAACCGGAAGGCGGCGTGCCAAGGGTGGGCAATTCATCCACTTCGCGTTGGAGGAACGGGCACAAATCATTGCATTTCTCGACCAGACGAACCAAGGCTGTGTGATGTTCTCGCTCGCCAAACACCTCTCCCTTTGAATTCATCAAATCCGAGACAAGGCGACACCTTACCCACGTGAGATCGTCTTCACTTCGCTCAAACGCTGCCTCAACACGGACCACCACTGGACCTTTGAGGAGTTTGATCGGCAAACCAAAGACCACCTCTTCGAACCCTGCGAGGCAGGTTGAGGGGCGAAGCAGCAAAGCGGATTGAGCGAACATCTCAAGCGCCATGACCCCTGGATGATAGGGGACCCCTTCGATGGCATGGTCGATGAGGAAGGGGTGATCGTTCGTGGACAACGTGCTTTGCGTGGTCAACCGCTCATCTTCTTCGAACGCCAAGACCTTGTCAATGAAGGGGAAACGGGCGGGGTCGGCAATGGTTGCGGCCATGTTGGGCGGAAGTTTGAGCGGTGCTTCGCGGAAGGATTGGAAACGGTCCATAACGCCGAGCGAACCGCAACCGAGCACACGACGCTTGCCGCCGCGAAGGGCTTCACCAACGAAGATATCGACGCCATCGCCCACCGCCAGCGTTTCAATGCCTGCCGCCGCGAACACGGCCTCTATCGACCCCCGTGTGGCCATGCCGACATCTCGCCAACCGGTCCAACCGATGGCGACTGCACGGCAACCAGACGATGCGGTAAGGCGAGCCATTTCGGCGTCCAACACCGAATTGGCTGCTGCATAATCCGTTTGTCCACCGTTGCCAAATCGACCTGCAACACTGGTGAAACAACAAGCGAATGTTGGTGCATCTTGGCCCGATGCATGAACGGCACCGAGCAAGGCTCGCCAACCGTCCACTTTGACACGCACAACCCTGTCGAAGATTTCGTACCCCTTGTCGAGCACCAATTTCGAATCTTCGAGCCCTGCACCGTGAACCACGCCGGTGATGGGACGTCCAAGGTTGGCCCCAAGTGAGGCGAGCCCCTCGGCATCCATCACATCCACCGAGTGATACTGTGCGTGGTTACCGGTGGCTTCAATGGCTTGGATCGTGAGGTAGACATCTCGGCTACGGGTGAAACGTTGCCACGCATTGTTCCATTCGACCATGGTGACTTTCCCGGATGAACTTTCCTCGATGAGCCGTTGGCGGAGTGCGTTCTTTTCCTCGTCCAATTGTTGGTCATTCCACGAGACCCACGCCGATGTGGCTTCGATGAGCGTTGAGCGGCCCAGCAATTCAAAGTGTGCGCCTGCACCTTTGCTTGCTTGAGCGACACCGATGACCGAGGCCGCTGTAACGCCAGAACCACCACCCGAGACCAACCACGTGTCGCCGGAGGTGAGCGGAGTGAGGTCTTCCACGAGGTCTTCTGCGAAGGCAACAAGTGCCCATCGTCGTCCGTCACGGTCAAGGCCAATCTCAACCTCGCCATCGAGTTCGAAAAGATCCGCCTCAATGCGTTGAGCGGCCTGCGCTTCATCAAAGACAAGTTCTGGGTGAAGGTCAAAGGCTCGGCACCGGAGATTAGGTCGTTCAAAGGAGAAGGATTTCGTAACTCCGCTGGCCGCGCACTGAACGGCGTTGAAGCGGTCACCAAGGTTACCGTGGCGTCCATCCATCGCCGTAACGGAGGCGATGAAGCCGGGTGCATCGCTCGAAATTCGTCCGCTCAATTCCTTGAGCAAGGCGAACCAACCGTGGCCTGCCATGGCGATTTGTGAGGAAGGATAGGTGTCTTCCTGCCACTCCTCTGAAGCCAACTTCAGTGGAGCCATGTGAACCAAACCGGCCAAAGGCGTCTCGCCGAGTTGCTCCGCTATCCATTGCACATGCTCGGGCTGCTCCGGGTCCGCACGATAGACGGTCCGGCCGTTCTCTTCTTGCTTGGAGGCGTCCCTGATTCGGCTCTCGAATCCAATTCGAACAGCATCAAGCCCTCGTGCCTCCATGCGTTGACAGAACGCTTCAGCAATGCCCCATCCGTCGTCGGAAACGACCACGGTGCCCGAAACTTCCAACGGAGAGGGAAGGCCGGGGCAATCCTCGATTTCCACCTGCCAACGACGCGTTCCTTGCGCCTTCACCTGCACAGGTGCAGGCGAGGAATCGAGCGGGCCTTGTGTTGGCGCTTCTGTTGCAGCGGGCGGCGAGGTGGCGGGTTCACCGCCCTGCATCTTGACGATGTAAGCCGTGAAATGATTCAGCGTAGGGTGGTCGGCCAGAATGAAATCTTCATCCACGGGCAGAGCGAAATGATCGCGAATCTCCGCCATGATTTCGGCTTGCTTGACCGTGTCAATGCCCAATTCACCCTCAAGGTCTTGGTCCATCTCGATGAAATCAGCAGGATAGCCCGTGTGCTTCACGACCACTTCGATCAGCACGGATTCAATCGCAGGATGTGAACCGCTAGCAGTTGGCGATGCTGCAGGGGCGGGTGCGACGGGTTCAGCCGATGTGGTCGAAGTGGTGGGTGCTTCAGGCGCTGGCGTCGTTGCGGGAGTGGGTGCTGGCGCTCCACCTTGCATGCGCTGGATGTAACCGATCATGTGGTTGAGTGTTGGATAATCGGCAAGAACGAAGTCCTCGTCAACGGGCAAGCCAAATCGGTCACGGATGTCGGCCATGATTTCAGCCTGCTTCACCGTATCAATCCCGAGTTCGCCCTCCAAATCCTGGTCCAATTCAATGAAATCGGCGGGGTAACCGGTGTGTTGAACGACGACTGCGACCACCGTTTCGGTCATGGCCGCATCGTCGACCACTGGGGCGTGAGGAGCTGCGGGTGTGGCCACAGGAGCGACCTCGTTCGCAGCCGTCTCCAGGGGAGCGGTCGCAGGCTGAGGGGAATCTGCGGAAGAAGGTTGAGCGGAAGCTGGCGGCGCAGCCGTTCCTCCCGTCATGTGTTGGATGTAACCGATCATGTGATTGAGGGTTGGATAGTCTGCAAGAACGAAGTCTTCGTCAACAGGGAGATTGAATCGGTCTCGAATGTCCGCCATGATTTCGGCCTGCTTCACCGTGTCAATACCCAATTCACCCTCAAGGTCTTGGTCCAATTCAACGAAATCAGCAGGATAGCCCGTGTGGTTCACCACGACGTCGATCACCGTCGTCACCATGTCCCCATCATGGACGGCAGCAGGTGCAACGCTGGGTGCTGGTGAGGTGGGAGGGGGGGCCACGGGTGTTGGCTCAGGTGCAGGTTCGGGGGTTGGTTCAGCAACAACCGCTTGGACGGAGGGTTTTCCCTCCCACGGAACGGTTGGCCCCCACGGTTCACCCTGAACACCGCCATGGAGGTTGTCATCGCCGTTTACATAAGCAACCAATTTGTTCTGTAGCACCCGCATGACGACGTCGTCGGTTCCGGCGAGTCCCCGTGCCCAAGCGAGGAGTTTTGCACCATCGATTCGCTCACCCTCAATGGGCCAGCGACGCATGAGCGAGAGGGCGATTTGCGAACCGAAGCCCGCTGCAAATCGCAGGCCGTACTGCAATTGAGGGTAATCGCCTCCGGTTGACAAATTGAGGTCGCCGAGTTCGGGGTCCTTCTCCTTGTGGTTGGCAATGGGAGGAATGCGTCCCGTCAACAACCCGTAAAACATGCTTGCATCTTCGATTCCAACCGCCATTGGATGGCCGGTGAAGCCCTTGGTGTTGGCAATGACCAGTTTATTGGTTGATTCGCCAAAGGTGTCGCGTAGGGCCTTGACCTCGGATTGTGCTGAACCACCGCGAGCGGGCGTGTAGGTTTCGTGGGAGAAAAAGACGGTGTTCGGAGCCATCTCGTGGCGGTCAAGCCCCCAGCGTCGCTCCATGTCGGTCACGAAGTTGTTCACCACGCCACCGACATGCTCGACATCGAGGCGAGTCCCGTGATAGGCTGAGTTCGCCGTGGTGGACCCAAGGAATTCTGCAATTGGTTGAACGCCACGTTGTTCTGCTTCCGAGTGACGCTCCACGACAAAGGCAGCAGCACCCATACCGAGGATGAGGCCGTTTCGACGTCGGTCAAAGGGCAACGCCGTTTCTTCCACAACGTTGTGCGTGGCAGCGGCACCAGAGGCTGCAAATCCGCCGGCAATCCACTCCCAGAGGTCGTCACCGGTCACATCGTCGCCGCTGATGATGACAACCCGGTCAACGCGGCCTGCATCGAGCCAATCCTCGGCGACCCCAAAGGCGGCCGTGGCTGAGGCACAAGCGAGGTTGATCGTGGTGTTTGGACCGCGAATACCCGTGTATTGAGCGAACTGGGAATGACCCATGTTCAGCGTTTGGAACAGATAGCGACGGTCAAACCGTCCCTCGCCATCGTCACCATCGCCCTTGGCGTGTTTCTTGGCCATTTGCAAGCCAGGGAAGCAAGAAGAGAAGACGATGCCCGTGCGTTCCCGCTGGATTTGGGGCACCTGCCAGTTTCGAATCAAACGCAGACCGCCCTTTCCGACCTGCTCAACCGGTGTCAACGGAATACCAGCATCTCGCAAGGCCAACAATCCTGCTGCTACCGAGAGTTGGGTGCTGATGTCCCATGCAACGATGGCCTTGGGGTCAATGCCGAATTCTTCTGCGAGGTCAAAGGCGCCCTTGAGGCCAGCAAGTTGTGGAATGTCGCCAAACACCGTGGCCTGGTCCATGTTGACCGAACCGTCTCTGCCTTTGATGAGGCGGACGATGTTCTTGTCAAGCAAGCGTTGCTTGTATTCATCCGAAACTTCACTGATGCAGGTTTCCCCGCGAACGAGTTTCTCAAAGGTGTCCTCGGAGAAGACCTTGTCCATTCCCGGCAATCCCAATGAGACTCCTGTGACGACATAGGGGTCCACGTCCCTGCGGGATGCAGGCTGCAAGGCGGCCACGGTCTTGACAGGGGTTGCCTTGAGCGAGGACGGAACGGAAACACGTGTCATCGGCGTCCACGAAGCGGGGGGTACGCGAACCCAACGAACCAATTCACCCGCAGAAGTTGCGGATGCCGCATCAAACTCGGGGTCCGTTTGGGCTTCCGAGGCGATGGTTGCAACGACGCGCTGGACATCGCTTGGTGAAAGACCCAAGCCGTCGACCAAGGAAACTTGACCGTGACAAAACGAAGCGGGGTAACCACTGAATTTCGCAATGCGATCGCCCACGTATGCCTGAATCGCGCGTTGACGAACATAATCATCATCCATGTCACCTGCCTGCACGGCAATGGGTGCGACTTGAGGTGCTGCCCCTCCAACGCCGGGAAGCGGTCGTGCCCGTGTTCGAAGCGATTCCAATGCCTCGCTTGTGGTGGACGCTGTCAAAGCCTGACCCGTCCTCGCTTCAATCGGGCCGGCTTTGAAGCCGTCTTGGAGAGCGTCGGAATCGAGTTCTGGCCACGAAGGTGGGCGGCCTGCAAGCGCCAAGGCACCGATGGCGGTGAGCAGACTCGCAATGCCACCTTGTTTGGGATGATTGGTCATTACGGGTACATGGGGCCGTCCTTCGAGGATTTGCATGGCGAACATCGTCAAGGCACGTTTTGGACCAACCTCGACAAACACACGGCCACCAGCCGCATACATCGTCTCGATTTGTTTGGTCCATTCAACGGACGAGGCCATTTGTGGAGCGAGTTGGGCGAGGATGGATGCCTTCGAATCTTCCCCTTCCTGAGGATAGAACATACCGTCCACGTTGGCGGTGATGGGAATGGACGGCCAGCGGATTTCAAGGCCTTCCAAAAAGCGGCGTAGTGGCTCGTTGGCCGGTGCAACGATGCGGGAATGGAAGGCATGCGAAGTCGCCAATTCTACCGAGTTGAACCCTTGTTCCTCAAACGAGGCCATGGCAGCACGCACGGGAGCCGTTTCGCCAGCGATCACGGTCATTTTTGGTGAGTTTTTGTTGGCTGCAATCACGTAGCCATCGGTGGATGCCAGCACAGCCTCCACCACCTCATAGGGCGCCGTCACACTGGCCATGAGTCCTTTGTCGTCAATTTCAACCGAACCCATTTCCGTTCCACGAGCCGCTGCTGCCCTCAATGCACCGTCCATATCGAGGATGCCAGAGGACATCAGCGCAGCATATTCTCCAAGTGAATGTCCAGCGACCATGTCGGGGTGATGGCCGAAGGATTGGAGGGTTCGTTCAATGGCCAAATCGGCCGTCAGCATCGCCGGCTGGGTGTATTCGGTTTGCTTGAGTTTGTGCTCGGCTTCTACGAGTTCTTCCTTTGAGAGGGATGAACGAAGAACGAAACTGGAGAGTGTCTCCCCATCCAACACCTCGACCATCGTTTCATCGGCTTGGTCCCAGACCTCTTGCGGTGCTGTGAACCGCTTGACCAAGTCGGCGGTCATGCCCACATACTGGCTACCTTGTCCGGGATACATGTGAACCGCCTTCGCCTCTGCAGGAAGTGCAGGGTCGTCGGTGAGGAGAATGCCTTGTGCCTGAAGGAAACCCCACTTCTCCTTGTCCAACATGGCTTGACCTGCAAGTGTTTGACGCTTGGAAAACTCAGCCCACGAAGTCGCCACGAGGGCCATTCGAACGGTTTGTGCGGTGTCAAAGGCTTGGCTTTCCGTTTGCAAGGCTTCGGACAGACGACGACCTCTTGGGTCATCGTCGAACAAGGGACCATCGAACCTGAGGTCGGCAAGCTTGGTTGCGAGCGCATCCAGCGAAGGAGCCGATAACAGGAGGACGCCGCCTTCCACCGCCTTGAGTTCCTCATGACGCATCGTTGCAGGAAGCGTGCCGTCGAAGATGGAAGCAGCCGATGCATCCGATTGTCCGCTGTAAGCCTGCCAACGAGCATCCCATGAACCGGCCAGTGGTGCGTGGAAGTCCGGCTCGTACCCCTCGAGCGCAATGTGGAAGTTGGTGCCTCCAAATCCGAACGCTGAAACGCCTGCGCGACGGGGATGGCCTTCAGGGCGGGGCCAGTCCAGGGCTTCGGTGGGTACGAAGAAGGGGATGTTGTTCCAATCGACCGTGGGGTTGGGTGTCACGAAGTTGGCGCTTGGTGGAATCGTGCGATGGTGAAGAGCCATCACGGCCTTCATGATCCCTGCAATTCCCGCCGCTGCCTTCAAGTGGCCAATCTGTGATTTGATGGAGCCAACGGCGACCTTTCCTGTACCGTCGACACCGGTCCAAAGGCGTGAGAGCGTGGACAATTCTGTTGCATCGCCCACCTTGGTGGACGTCCCGTGGGCTTCCACCAATTCGACACTGGAGGCGGAGTATCCCGCTTGACTGTAGGCCCGGGCAATGGCTTGGACTTGCCCGCGTTGGCTTGGTGCGGTGATGCCCTTGCCACGGCCATCGGAGGAGCCTCCGATGCCACGAATGACGCTGAAGATCTCGTCATCGTCTCGGATGGCATCGCTCAATCGCTTCAAAACCAGCACGCCAGCGCCTTCGCCCATCACGAATCCGTTGGCTCGAGCATCAAACGGCGAGGAGTGCGTCGGTGAGAGTGCGCCGATGGCGGAGAACTTCGCAAATGTTGCAGGGTCCATCGTCCGGTCAGAAGCACCTGCTAGCATGACGTCCACCTGACGTGTTTGCAACAAACGGCAGGCATCGAGGACGGCTGCCATGGACGAAGCACAGGCAGCATCCATGGCATGGTTTGGCCCCTGCAAGTCGAGGAGGTTCGCCACGCGCCCTGACACCACATTGGCCAGTTCACCGGGCATGGTGTCCTCGTCCACACGGGGCGCTCCTTCCGTCATTGAAGCCGTGAACGCTTCTGCTTGTGCTGGAGAAAGGCCGTGCTTCTGAGCAAGTTCCGCCGTGTGGTTTGCCCAAACACGCATGTTCGACATATTTCGGTTTTCACCGCCCAATGCATTGGCGAACACGACGCCGGTTCGGGTTCGGTCGATGTCCTTCGTTTCACCATCGTATCCGGCGTATTCAATGGCATCGGCCGAGACGGTGATCGCCCAGAGCTGACACGGGTCGATTTGTGGAAGGGTCCCAGGCGGTTGGCGCCACCGACGCCAATCAAACGCTTCATCGCCAACCAAGGCGCCGATCTTTGCATAGGTGTAGCCTTCCGTATGTTCGCCCGGACCGCCTTCTTTCCAGAAATGGTTGATCGGCCCTGGCCAACGTCCTTCGGGAAGGGGTTTGATGCTCACCTTGGCATCCAGAATGTTCTGCCAGAAATCGTCAATGCTCGTTGCATCCGGCATCAAAGCGCCTAAACCGACAACGGCAATCGGCTCGAAGGGACCCTGGTCAATCCCTTCACAGGGTTTCCCGTCTGCCGTGGTCAATGTCATCAAATCACCTCAATTCATGATGCTCTCGGGGACCATCGTGATGGAGTAGCCAGCATCGACGTACACGCATTGCCCGGTAACTCCCGACGCCAACGGACTGGCCAGCCAGAGCGTTGCTCCGGCCACATCGTCCTGATTGACGTTTCTTCTCAGTGGCGCATTCGCTTCCACATGGTCGAGGATCCTGTCGAACCCTGGAATGCCACTGGCGGCAATGGTTCGGATGGGACCTGATGAGATGGCGTTGATGCGGTGTCCCTCGGGGCCGAGGTGACAGGCCAATTCCCGCGTCCAGCACTCAAGCGCAGCCTTGGCCATGGACATGATGCCATAACTGGGGACGAAGCGTGTCGAGGCAGCGTACGTGAGTGTAACGGTGGAGGAGCCTGGGTTGAGGTAGGGAAGGGCATGCTTGAGGCAGCGCTGAAGGGAATTGGCTGAAATGGTCATCGCAGTGTTGATGTCCTCGTCCTCAACGAAGAGGATCGGTCGGTCAAAACAGGAACGTGGGGCAAAGCCGATGGCATGAATCAGAATATCGGCTTTCTTGCCAGGGTGCTCTGCCTCAAATGCCGTGAAGAATTCCTTGGTGGTTGCGTCCGATGCAACATCAAGCGGATAGAATCCACCGATGGCTGGCAGTTGGTCTTTCAACTGGAACACTCGGCTCATGAATCGCTTCTGGTAACCCAAGTAGAGCGTGACGCCCGCAGCGGCCAATTGTTTACAAATCGCCCAAGCAATCGAGTCTTCGCTGGCCACCCCGAAGACAAAGGCCGTTTTTCCTTCTAATCCGAGCATGAAAAACACTTCCTGGGGAACAGGTGTAGTGCGCTACACCAAGCCTTTGAGTGTTGCTCATGAAATCGTGGTACATCGGCCGAGTTCTCAACCTTCTCTCAAGAGCGGGAACGGGCGTGCTCAGAGGTCTGCGAAGACCGAATCAAAGTCGTCTTCTCCGTCATCGTCATCCTCGCCAAAGAGGTCATCGAGTTCGGAGAGGTCCAAATCATCCTCGTCCTCTTCCTCGTCATCCAATTCAACTGGAGGGACATACATCGGTTGCGCGTTGGCTTTTCGTCGCAGTGCTTTGGCGAGCGC